>JACCDI011033419.1_pt1 | contig 23017 bp, 21 predicted proteins | sample 7442791 | NCBI WGS metagenome assembly JACCDI01 (sample SAMN15323434, study PRJNA562643) | freshwater metagenome | isolation source: river surface water | place: USA:Blue River Watershed | collected 2017-08-15
CCTCTTCTCTCTTTTCTTCTTCTGTCTTGGCTCCTTCAGTTGTCCCCTGGGTCCTGGCAGGCTGTCCTCTTGCTTCACTCTGGGATGCAGCACCCCTTCTTGGGGTGCGTGCCATCCTGGCTGACAGAGCTGGCAGTGTATGCACCATAGCAAATATTGGATTTGCATCTTGGTGTCTCTCACAAAACAGAGGGAGCATTCCTGAGCCCTTGTGGTATGGCAGAGCCTATGCTACCAGACAAGGTCAATGGTCAGTTGCTTGTCAGCAATGAAGTCTATCTGTTACTTAGCCACATAGTGCAGTGGTCGCTCCTCAGTGATGCTCATTTATAAGTGGGGCCTCAGGGGTGACGCCCACTGCTCAAGGGTTGATGATGGGAACTTGAGGCTTACTCTGTTTGCATGTCCACTCTTGGCAGGGATGCTCTTTCCAGTGTGTTTGTCTGCTCTGGGTGGGAAAGTTCACTATCATGCACATGTCCACTGTTAGGCAGGAAAGCTTGCGTTGCTGACTGGCGCTTCCACTTTTGGTAGGAACTAGGGGTAGAGATAAGGGTGATGATTGCAGCAGTGATTGTGGTAGGCTTAGGTCTGAGAAACTAAGTTAAAATTGAGTAAGTAAGTGGACAGACATGGCCATGGCCTGTAACAATCGCTATAAGCAAATGATTCACCCGTATTCTATGAAATTATGAGCTACCTCAGACAGAGGTGAGTTGTGGTGTTCTGTTCTTGTTTGTGATGTCTTGGATACTTTCATTTGTACTGTCTGTCGTTCTCATGTGCATGGGATTGACACTCTGACTAATGATTACTTCATGGTCTGTTATAGCTAACTATCACTTATCATCTGTCCTTCTCCACCATCTGTCCTTAACTCATAGCTACTTCATTCATTCAGCAGTATTTTACATAATTCTTTGGGTTTGATTCCAATAGTATGGGCTGAAGTCTGGGCCAAATGTTAGTCACATTGGAGAAAAAGAATTGTGCTAATGACAAATGAGAAGGTAACCATGACATCAGAGTAATGGTTCAGCCATTTAGAGGCACACTTTTAAGTGGATGGTAAGATTTTGCTCAGGGAAAGAGGTTTGCTGATTCCATAAATGAACAACAAAGTCAACCATAACCATCCCACATATGCACTCCAGTTTGGTATCCAACTTGGTGAATATCTTGCGATTGATGGGGATTGAGTCAATTGTCAGTCATTCTGCAGCTTTGAAAATGAGATGGTTGTTTTTTCCTAAACAAGAATGTGTTGTGGTATGAGGAATATGAACAGAATGATCTGCAAGCCAAGATAAAAATGGACCTTTCTAATGGTTTTCACGACATCATCTAATTACCTGTTCATGGAAGTGTTGTTGCTTGCAGCCCAATACTGGGCAAAATTCAATGTGGCCATTTTTAAAATCAGAGAAGTGATGTTAATAGGAATGGTGGATTTTTTCTACATTTTCATGAAATATTTCATTTTCATCTTGCATCAGCAAATTATTACCTCTACCTAGTTATTTCCTTTTTCTTAGTTTATGTTCATGCATGCGCTTTTGCTGGGAGCTTTTTGAGGGAACCTCTTGCTTCTACCACATATGATTTGTGATATCACACTTTCCCCAAGGCCAGTTTTCAATTGAAATTTTGAACTATCAAAATTAACCTTCACCTGTGTTGTAGGGTACAGGCCACTCCAAGGTTTTAATGGTTCAACACTGTACAGAGTGTCAAATTTGATATGATTGAATTGTAAATAAGACTGGTTGATCCAAAAGATTGTACTCATGTTCAGCTTCAAGCATTCAGAAAATTTGCTATGGCAACAAAAAGTATACTTCAAGCTGTGCTTACAAGTGTGCTTGTTAAACCTTGCAATTGATTTGTTTTCTGATTCCCCAGGACATTCATTACTCAGAAATATTGCACATTCCATGGCAAAACAAATTGGATACTACAATAATTTCAAACCAAGTTTGTACTTGATTTGAGTTGTAAATATCCAATGATAGTTTTTAGGTAAGTGCAGGATAAGTTTGTCCTATTTCTGATGTCTTTAAGAATCAGAAAAATGGTGTATGTAGGAATAGTATGCTTTTGTCAAAGTGTTTTCATGAAATATTTCATTTTCATTTTGCATCAGCAAATTATTACCTCTACCAAAACTTTTCATGTTTTTTAGTTTAAATTCAGACATGTGCTTTTTCTGAGAGCTTTTCTAAGGAACCTCTTGCTTCTACCGCATATGATTTGTGATATCAAACTTTCCCCAAGGACAGTTTCAAGTTTCAATTGAAATTTCAAACCATCAAAATTGACCTTCATCTGTGTTGTACGGTGCCAGTTTTTGGGTTTATTGGTTCAACACTACACAGAGTGTCAAATTTCACATAATGAAATTGTAAATAAGACTGGTTGATCCACAAGATTGCACTCATGTTCAGCTTCAAGCATTCAGAAAATGTTCTATGGCAACAAAAAGTATGCTTCAACCTGTGCTTACAAGTGTGCTTGTTAAACCTTGCAATTGATTTGTTTTCTGATTCCCCAAGGGCACTCATTATTCAGATATATTGCACATTCCATGGAAAAACCAATTGGATACTACAATAATTTCAAACCAAGTTTGTACTTGATTTTAGTTGTAAATATCCAATGATGGTTTTTAGGTAAGTGCAGGATAACATTGGTCCATTTATGGTATTTTTCAGAATCAGAAAAATTATATATGTTGGAGTAATATATTTGTGTCACTTTTTTACCTTTTCATGAAATGTTGCATTTTTTTCTTGTATCTGCAAATTATTACATGTACCCATTTTTTGTTTTTTTAGTTCATCTTCAGACATGTGCTTTTTCTGAGAGCTTTTCTAGGGAACCTCTTGCTTCTACCATTTGAGATGATTAGTGATATCACACTTTCCGCAAGGACAGTTTTCAATTGAAATTTCAAACCATCAAAATTGACCTTTGTGTGTGTTGTACAGTACAGGCCACTCTAAGATTTTGCTGGTTCAACACTGCACAAAGTGTCAAATTTGATATGATGAAAATGTAAATAAGACTGGTTGATTCACAAGATTGTTGTAAACATCTAGATAATGATGTCATTCAATGGGCTATATATGTCAATATGCACAAAGGAAAGTTGCAATTCAAAATATGCATGTAATAGATTTGTTTTTTCATTGTAATCAACAACACCCAAACAATTGGAACAATCCATTTTCTAAAAACTGTGTTGATATATTACATTTCCTTTTGAGTACCACAATATCTATTCCTCTAACCCTATTTGCTTTAACAGGGGAAAAACAATTTTTAGGAATTCAAATTGAAATAAAAATGTAATAAATTTGTATTTTTGATATTTGAGCTATAAATATTGAAATACAATAAGTGGGCCTCAAAATTTTAGCTTTTTAAAATTTAATATGGTATATGAGTCTGTATATGAGGTTTTTCATTTCAATTTGGTATATCATTTGGTATATGTTTGGTATACAATCAGTGTACAAAAATGACCAAAAAATATGAATGCAATTGAATATGTCTGATCAGATTTTACTTATTTTGGTATAAGCACAGTATATAAAAAATTTGGTATATGAACTGCTGTATGGCTTCTTTGTAATACCACCAGTATGTTCAATACCAGAGGCTATGAGAGATGAATATAATTGACTACTTTTGACTGGTATTTGCATGATGTGACATTACAGTATACGTGTAGTGACCTTTTTTATGCTGTGGGGGTATCCTGTGTCCATGATGCTGCAGTATTAAGGTATAAGATATTAGTCAACATATTGCAAAAATCATAAGATGATGTCCTCTGTATTGTTATGAGTTACTGTGTAGTTCCTCAAAGGTGCATGGAAGTGAAAGAGGTATGCTTGGAATGCAGTTAGTTTGTATGGGTCAGTAGCTGTTTAGGAGGTTCAATGAGGGTTTGACTGTTGGATCCAACAAAAATCATAAAAACAACTTGTTGCATACTTTTATGGAGGTAACAAAGCAATAAATTCATTGTGAGTTTTCTCTCAAATTTTTCTTTCAAAGGAATCCTGAACTTAGGAGGTGGAACAAAATTGTGTAAAAAGCAGCTTATAGGTAGAAGTATTGGTGAAGGCCCAGGAGTCCAAAGCCAGGGCAACAGAGTATGGTGGGGGATGGTGTGAATTCCTTCCAATGAAGATCAATGATTAGTGCTGGTAGGACAAGGAAATGGTGACTCATCATCAACAAATTGGAGGCAGTCCAATGATGTTACATGTGCTGCATGTTGAGTTTGAAATGTTGTTGACATGTTGTTTGACAATGTGTCAACGATGGACCAAAATGTAATGAAATTGCAACAATAATGCAATTTATCATGATAACTAATTTCAGAGATTCCTCATGTGTATGGTACACCAGACAGTGATCCAGACAAAAATTGCCCTTGTTAACTGTTTGTGGCATTGTTGAATTGTTTGGGACAAGAGAAGTACATTGCACACAAAAAGAAAAACCATTCTTCTTTACCCTGATATTTTGCATGTTGTGAAATTTTGATTTGTGATGGGGAGTGGATGCCATAAGGCACAGTATATGTGGAATTACCATGGTGAAGAGTACTAAGGATGAGTGGATAGTCTTTTGTTGTTGTGGGCAAACTATGTGTGTTGATGATTTTGATGTGAGAGTTTTGGGTAGTAATTGTGGTCACATAAAACCAAGTACATGTAGTATGTTAGGATGGGTATTTACTGAATTAGGTGAGAGAATAGTCGTTGTTGAGAAAGGGGAAGCTATGGATAGAGATAATGGTTCACTTTTGGTCCTCAGTGTTTCTCTTCAGGATTCTCATGGGGTTTCTCTTTGACTGAGATGACCATATTGATCTTGGGTTTGACCCAGGTGGGGTTGAATGCAAGATTGGACAGCAGCAGTGTTCATCAAATATTGCAATATTGGGGGAGGGGAAGGTAACAAGTTGGCAAGTGACATTCTTCCTGACTAATCCTCCTCTGAATTGTTGCTATTGGTCTGGTGGTATGATCCAAAACAGAAAAAACAAGGTCGTCATGTCATGCATTGTCAGATCAGCACAATTTGTTTGGATTTCCTGCGGTGTATCCCTTGGTTCCATGGTCAAAGGTAGCAATGGGGTTGCTGCCAGTTGTAGTAGTCTTGTAGTGAGCTGTGAATCCCAGATTTATATTGGGAAACAACCCATGTAATGTAAATGCAAGCCTTCTATATAGCCTTGGAGTTGTTCTTTGTCTTGCTTGCACCAAAAGCTAGAATCCTTGTCCAGAGGAGTGGCTGCAGGAGAACCAAGTCAAGGATAAACTATCATGATTGGAATGTTTTGGATATGACTGGTGTCCTGTCTCTTATTTGGAATTGTTGAATGTTGCCACATCTCAAAATTTAGCAACACCAACACCAATGCACAACATGTCCAGATTTGTCAAAAAAGCTCAAAAAGTGCCAAACTTAAGGGTAAAAATTTACTTCCAAGCATGCCTCTTTCTTTTTTGTGAAAAGTACTCCTCTTGTCCCAAAGATTTCAAAATACAATAAAAAGTAATAAATGCTGAGTTTCTCTCTGGGTCAATGTCTGATACACCCTGTTTACAGGGAATCTTAAAAAATTGATGTTACAACAAAATACAATTTTGCAAGAATTTCACAACTTTTTGGTCTGTTTTTGGTATGTTGTTGACATGTCAGACATTTCCAACTAAGTCCTATCCTCTCTTTGAACAAGATGTACGGTATCTGGGTCAAATACCTCCTTTCCAATGCACTGGAAGATTTTGTTGAGTGAGTTGAGGAAGGAGTGAGAGACTAGGTATGTCTGTTCCCCTTGGACATTGTCAAAAAGGGTGTATGTGGAGGTGGTGTTGCTCATGGTAAGGGCTAGTTGGAGGAGAAAAGTGAAGGTAAGGTCAGTGTTGGAGTCATTTTGGACCTCTGTGAAGAGTTGCTGTATGAGCACAAGATTTGTGTATACAACTAGGCTTGTGAAGGAAGTGTGGTCAGTTTTAATGTAGAAAGTTGTGTCCACTGTGGGGAAGTTATTTGCAAATTCACCCAGGAGTTGTTCTACCTCCCTTATGGTCATGGTGGATGTAGTCCCTGTGTGGAGGAGGACTGCAGGGTGAGTGCAAGCACATTGAAGCCCTTGCAATCCATACTTGAAGCACTTGCAATCCATACCATTTGTAAACATGAAATTGCCATTGATATATCATTGTCCTTTGGCCAATGGCATTTGAAGAAGTCACTATGTTGGAGGGCCAACTTGTGTTCCTCAAGTTGTAGTCACATTCCTCCGTAATGGAGTCCAGGAGATTGATGATTGAGTTGTTCAAAAATACATGATTCATTGGGCACTGCTATCAATGTTTCTGGTGTTATGAGCAGTCTTGGTTTGGACAGATGGGTAGACGGAGGTTTTAATTATTGCATACAAAGGAAAGACAATGCAAAATTGGCAATAATTGACCTGGGCATGTTTTTCATTCGCTTTAACATCTTGGTGGTGTTATGTTTTGCCTGATACCAGACTTCAGACAATATTGAATGTTTTTACTGGGTTGGGTTCCATGGTTTTCTTGGCCTTGATGGTTTCAATATTCCTGGTATTTGTAGCTGTGCTCTCTGTGGTGATGGCAGCAATAGAATCAGCCAAGACATATCCATCATCCTCAGGTGACCTTTTAAAGATGCAAATCTTGTCAAGGACCACCTTAATGCATGTCAAATGTTGAGAGATCAGATTTTGTGTTATTTTCTTGCAGCAAAGTTTTTGGTTTTTGGAACTCTGTACACCAGAGAACAATGTGCTTCAAACTGAATTTGTGATAAAGCCAGTCAAAGGTGCTCTTTTTGTCAGTAAGCCCATAAAACAACTTGAAATCCATATGCAATTTAGCCATGAGTGTCATGAGCTTGAAAGTGACAGTGTTGGATTCATTGCAAGCAACAAATTAGGCTAAGTCTGGAGTGTCAGTTTTGGTATATGACTTTCCAGAGATGAAAGTTCCATAGTCCAAACCTTCAGTTTCAAGGATGAGACTACATTCAAGGTGATGCCCAAGATGACATTGTTGCAATCTGTGAGCAGGGCCAATGTTGGAAGGAAGTGGGGCTGGAGTGTCTTCCTGGTTGTGGTTGTGGAGATGCTGACAAACTCTAAGTTGAGGACTATTTTTGTGCAATCCATGTCAAGGTATTTATCAAGATGATGGGTAACCACTCAGAAGGTGGAAATTCATCCATTGTGGCAAAATTGTAGACATAAGTTCTATCTGCTGATGTTGGCAAGGTAAACATGACTATGGGAGAGGGGAATGGGGTTGCATGAGACAATGCACGGAAGGAGTGTAACGATGAGCAAAATTGATAAGCAAGAGAGTGATAACAATTTTTGAGAAGATTAATGGCGCAATGCACATGATAGTGGGTGAGAAAGAAGCACAAGTGGTAAGTGAATAAGGCATGTGGGTAATCTGCCTCTATTGGGATTGTGGGCAGTGCCAGTCCAGAAGGATCAGAATTGCTAGGGACATTTTGAGTTTGGAATTCTCAAGGGCAATGAGGACAATAGAAGATGTTGTGTGCTAGGAAACTGTACAAATTTGGCAACATGGACTGATGAATCAAAAGCTTGGTGAATCAAGAGTCAAACAAGACCTTGGGGACTTTTGATGATGTCCAGATACCAATGGCTGTACATGTGATAAGAGAACTGTCAAGGTTTTAGTTACAGAGGCTGATCAAGGCAATTTTTGAAGACACATTCTTTAGGCTAAAGAGAAACGTCAACAGCCAGGATTCAGAAAATAGTAGCAGCTTTTTTGCTCTCAACCAATTTGTGTCACTGAGTGTATCACAATTTGTAGGCTTCAGAAAACAGTCATTACTTTCTTGTAGACACTGAACAAGGTGTGTTGTTCCAAAGTCAAGTCATCTATTGTTTGAGAAAGACCTGGATCAATCATTGTTTTAATGTATTATTCCCTGTCACAAACAACCTGTGGTAGGTGATTATGGCAATCCTTATCCCAAGAAATGAAACAAAAATTCATATGCACAGTTCTGGCACTTTTAATTTTGATACAGAGCAGCATCAAAGAGAATATGATGTTTGGTGCATATGTTGGCTTGTATCTCAAGTATCACCCACAGAGGAACCCAAGGGGGTTAAAATATTTGTATTTGTATTTATTGCAAGAGTCAAACTTCATTAACAGTCAAACTCCATTCTGATGGAAGGCAGCCACTAACATTGTTATTGTGTCTCTAAGACAAGGGTTGTATCTTTTATCTTTATTCAGTTCAACTGGGTCATAATCTGATTCTGTTTTTTGGATTGTGGAACAGTTACTTGACTTGTTTTCACTGTACCATTTGCAGCCCAGATCCTTGCTTGGCATGGAAAGTAGTTTCTTGGGCGCCTTGGAGGAGACTCTGGTAACAGGGGGTTGATTTTGAGCTGTTGGCAATTCAAAGGGTGTAGGAGGATTATGTCAAACTGTTGATGCTGGATTATCTCCAGGGAGGGAACAATCTGTTCTGGTTCAAGAAGTTTGAGAATTGTCACATTATCATCACCATTCTTTGTGAACTGTTTGAGAAGGTGCAACACTGTGTTTGCATTTTTGGTCCATTCTTCTGTAATGGCCATGATCCCACCATGGGCATCTCATGATCTCGAAATTGATGGTGACAGTTGTCATGATGACAATCATCCACATGGAAGTTTTGGTTGCTGCAGTTGCAAGTGGCTGGTTTGTGATCACATCCTATAAATCCTTGATGGACACAAGAACAGATGCAAGAGCAGGAGCAATGATGACCATATTTTTTGCAGTCACTTTCATAGTCTTTAGGGGCTCTGTCTTGATGGCAATTGGTGTCAGAATCCATGAGATTGTGGTAGTTGGGATCATCCCAGTTATGGTATTTATATGATATTTACAGATTGTCATGTCCTTTGCTGGTATAATGGTGACATGTTGACTCAATTGTTTGCATGGATGGTTGTTGTCTAAGGAGTGTTTTCTCCTTGCAGCCGCATGTTCAATGTTGACAGTATCCTAGTCTTGAATCACCTCCATATTCTCATGATTTTCCACTGCCTCATGCTAGCATCTTTTGTGTGCAGACTGGTCCATGGCATGACTGATGTGGAAGAAGTCAACTAGGTCTTTGAACAACATCTGCTGTATTCATTTTGTGACTCTGGAAAAATATTTCAGTGTTTGACAAAAGAGATGTTGAAGAAAAGGAGGACCTCCTACTTTTCTCCACTCATGGGTTCATTATCAGCCCTGAGGTTTGAGGTTTTCACATAGCTTCATGAGAGTCTCAAAGCAAGCCTTGAAAGCCCTTGGGTCATTCTAACTGACTTCTTGAGTCTTCTACATAAGTAAGTGTGAAAGACCTCTCTTATCAAGTGTGTTCTGGTTGAAAAAGACTCTATGTTTATAACTTTTATGCCGGATAGACACAATGGCTCCAACAAGGACATACAATCAAGAAGCAATGAGTGTTTGGGTGAATAAAATTGGGCATGTTGCGCTTTAGAGATTAGCTGTTTCTGAGTTGGTATCAGAGCTGTTTGGGGTGTCATAGACCATGACAAGGGCTGGTATATTTAAGAAGAGATCTTCATTAAGCACAATGTTGTATGTCAAGTTATTATAGTTTGTCATGGTTTTGCTGGAAATACAGAGAAATTACTTGTGATATACCCAGAGAAAATTCTAGATATTTATGATAGAATATATGATGTCACATTGTATGCAAAGAGAAAACAGTGTAGAGCATCATCTGATTTTCTGACACCATCTGTCCTTCTACCAAATAGTTAATGGTAACCATTTGAGGGGTCTGGAATCATGGAAATCCCAGGAATGGAATTATAGGATTTAGTGGAATGCTTTTTGTGGGTACTACAGCCTCCTCCGCTGAGTTTGTTTGCTTCTTCTCAATCTTACCTTATAAGGAGCTTCAATGATTGTTCTGTATCACTTGTGGATACTACCAATGTCAACTTGGGCACAACACCAAACTCAGCCTCATCTACCGAGTTGGCTCATGTCCCATTTTCTATTGTAAACTATCTCCTCATTCTCATCCCCATAGACCCCTCATGAGGAGACTTTACCTTGGGAAAATCATTCATAAAATTCACAATTCCTACCAACCAACACCCCCAAGACAACCCTATTTAAGTTTGTTGAATTCCCAGCATGTTTCCCCATCATATTCAGATTGCAAACCATCCAGGGACCTGTACAGGACCTAAGATTCTTTAGGGTACTCTGCCTCATTAGAAAAATTGGGATTTTTCCAGTTGATGCTTGGACACAGATCCTGGAGAGGATTAGAGCACAAAACAACACCTCCTAATACTAGATAAGGACCAAGTGTTGGTGTCTTCCACCTTTTTCTCCCTCATAGGTCTTACCAATGATGACAAGGATCCTTGGGCTAAGGAGATTGGGTCTATTAAAACAGAGTGCACTGCTGAGATTGCAAAAACATGAAATCATCCATTTGTATAAAGGAACTTTACCCAACTGAAGATATGGTTTAAAATGGAGAAACTGAATACCCCAAGCAGATCAAATAAACAATCCATACTCAAACCCTCCCAGGTAGATCTTCATTGTGTATGCTTTTGCATCCTCTTTACCTCTTTAATAAAGCGACTTGCTGCATCTGCCCCCTCCCATCACAAAAACAGCTCATGTCCTCAGCCAGGTCAACAGTGGCACCAGTTACCTCACCCCTCTCCTCTCTGAGCAATTCCAACATCACCCTAATCACTTCTGTGGTGGAGGAGTGTAATTATATCTCTAGGACCACAAGATGGTCATGTAACAATGGCATATTCTTTGCAGGATGCTTACCAAGAGAGAATTCTACTCAAATATGTCAAAACATTTGTTAGCAGGAAAGATCATGAGGACTTCAATGTCCTCACCCTCACACTGCTGTCTTCCTACAATCAGACAGTCCAATCTATCACATGGTTGTAGGAAAATCAAAACTCATGTTGGGAGAATTGAACTAAAAACTAAGGTGTATACTATGGTCTCTATTGACACCAACATTGTGCCCTCTGTGGGCCATAGTGTTTGTGCCAATTTAATCCTCATCTGTCACCTCCTCTCACCAGTCTAAGCCAATGACAATGATGGTCCTTTTCTTCTTCCATGTTGCAACAACTTAAGAAATGACATCATGCCACATCCCCTCCTTAACACTGTAATTGGTGAACATGTGTACCTGATATCCTATCCAATTGTTGCCTGTATTACAACATTTTCCAATGCAAAGGGATAGTGTCACTTAAACAAAATACATTTCAATTTGCTGGATAACTGGAAATCAACAAAATGAAAGAAATTTAAATCAACAAACAACATCCTTGATTGATACAACAAGCCGTTTTCCCTCATTGCCTCTGGAGCTGTCCTCTTTCCAAGCACTCCCATCTATGAAGACTCTGATTACAATTGACAAAGGGACAATGACATAATTCAGACATATATCAAGAGACTTCCACTCATACCACATTGACAGGAAACATCCATGATACTCCCTACAACTCCATCCCCAACATTAGAACCAGGTGACAGGAATTGAGAGACCCTCACAAGCTACACAAGCCTGACAACACATGATGTGGAGACCTCATCTTCTCAGTACAACTAATGATGCCAGTCCCCCAAGAGCAGAAGCAATTCTGTAGATGTTTTCCCAGGATGGGATCTTGTGTTGACTGAACCCTTTTCCCTATCCACACACCAGAATTAATGAGATTTCAAAGAATGACCAGGACACTGGGATTAATCACATAGGAAATTCCCTTAACCTTGAGTTCAAACCACACTTTGTCAAATTTGAGAACATTTCAGCTACCTCAATCAAAGAGGTCCCAGTGAGAAGACTAAACCAAAGTATAGGCTAAGTATGGACCAATCACATGTCATTTTCTCTATTTATAGCATACATTGTGCATTTCCTGCCATCTATTCCCTCTCCCACTACATCCCAAAGCCAACCAAACTAGTTAGTTACAAAAACCCCTACTTACCTTTCAAACCACCAACTTTGCTACCATGATTATTGGGTGCCATTGAATGGAAACAATGTATTACCATCTCACCATCCCCAGTCCTTTCTATCTTACTTGGACATGTTAAATTCTACAACATCTCAGATTTTCGTGTCATCATCATTGATGCATAATATGTCAAGACATATCAAAAAAGCTTGAGAAGTGTCAAACCTTATGGCAAGAAACACTTTTGCAGAAGCTTTTTTCTTTTTTGTGCACTGTATTTCTCTTATCCCAAACATCAAATATACAATTAATATGGAAAAGTGCAAAAATTTCTCTGGGTCATCAACTGGTATGACATACATATGAGGAATCCCCAAAAATTGATATAATGATGAATTATGTCATGATTGGAATTTGACAACATTTTGGTCTGTTTTCCAACTAAGCTCTCCACAATGGTCTTTTCTACATGACCCTGTCACACAACCTGACACATGCAAAGTCTTCAATACAATCATCAGGGTTTCCTCATCTTGTTTCCTATCTATGCCAGCATGGCTCATGACAATCAAAGGTGATTTAACTAAACCACACTCAGCAAGCACTACTCCCCATTTGAAGGATTCCAGCCCTCCTCCATTATCTCTCCATCACACAGGCTTCAGATTCCTTGACTTCAACCACTCCATCCACCAGGAGGCCATATTGAACATGATATCATTCCATCTACTGGACTCAATATTCCTGTCAAATATTGATACAGATGGGCTCCTCCTGGTACACCCCCAACCAAACAATTCCATGGGTCTATACAATGCTTGGTCCTTCATGATTTCTGGTGGACCAATTGACCAAACCCTCATTGGGCTACCCTGATGGCAATCAACCCAAACAAGTCCATTGCATTTATGGCATATTGTTCCACTTTTGTATGGATGTTGGTCTTGTCAGGCAGTACCTTGGTTGAAACTTTATGGCAGTTCATCCCAATATGGAGGCCATTGTCCCCTGGCTCTTGTCCTATATTTGGGACAATCTCTTAATGCTCTTTCATCAAGTCACATTGACAATATGTCTGAATGTCTTTATGGCATCATGTTCACATAAAAATTATCCAGTAGTGAACAATGATGAACATAATAATCTTGTCATCTCATTTCCATCTTAGCTTTTGCACCTCTTTCTGTAAATCTTCATTATCATTGTCAAGGAAGGAAAGAAAGATAGACTCATTTTAAACACAGTTGAATGACACACTATGGACTCAGTTCCAATAAACATGATCACATCCACCAGATCTGGGAACAAACTTGACTGCACCTTTGGGATAGTCATAGTTGATATTCTCACCCTCCTGTGGAACCTGCAAATCTCATGCCCTACTTCAGATATTGCCCCTGATGCCAATAACATTGAATTGTGACTTTACCAATTCAATTACCACTCCTTTGTAATTATATTCCTGCTCAAACTCAAGTTTATAGTGTCATATTTCATTTGGATTACAATCCTGCCCACTGGGGACCTGTTTAACATATTGTAGAGCAACATACAACAGTACCCTTTATCAACATCACCCTCCAGGAAAAACACTCACACCACCAGGACAACTTACAACAAGATGATAACCTTGATAACAACAAAGAATACTAGTCCATACCAGTAACAATGGATTTATGTCACACAAGAGGCTTCAGACTGGATGGATCCATAATGCAAACACAACATCACTTCTGTGTGCATTACTGTGTCTGTGGTGATATTGATGACTGTTTTCATACCAAACAGACCATTGCAGTCAGTATTGAAGTAATTTACATCCTCTTGAGGGCATCAAACCTAACTATGTGTCAAGATCACATCTTGCTCAATAAACTCAAGGAAATGATAATCAGTTTCTGCTCACAGATATTCAGGTAGCTGAGACCCCATCAGAAGCTGTTCTCCAAACCCTCCACTCCAACTGGGGACTGCATCAAAAGTCTTTTGTCCTCATTCATCATGGGCAAGCTGGGACATGTTGCCTCTTGCCTCCACAGCCCCATGGCTGCAGTTGCTCCTACCAGATCTCTACATTTGATCAAAAACAGCCCACATCTGCACCACAATCACCTGACCATCAGACACAACTAATTCTGTGTTCTTCTTGATCATTGGAAAAAACAACTGCAATCCCTATGCCTTGGTACACAGCTAAGGCTACCATCTCCTTTGCCACTGGCACTTCATCTCTAAGGAGTTTTGTAAGGAGTTTGCACTCATCCTGGCCAACAACAACACCTCTCAATGATGCCCAATTGTACAACGCATTTCATGGAGCTGGTTGGCTATTGCATTCTTGGATTCATCCCAGTATGTCATGGGAGAATAATGAGAATATCTCCAGTGCTGGTGACACTGCTCATGGCCCCAAGAAATCATGGCTCAAACAACCAAGGCCAAGACAGGTAATATCATCACAATCAGTGCCCTTGAATGTACAGCACTCATTATCAATTATTTGGATGTCACAACAGCCTATTGTTGCTCCTTGGCTGTTTCCATTTCTACTGCAATTCACTAAAACCATTGCTTTCATAGCCTGGATCCTCAAGGAGACCATGAAATTCCCAGTAGGGAAGCACTCAGATGCCTCTATTGCTGTCTCTTGCTCAAGAAACCAGTGGGGATCAGTGCCAACACATCTTTATCTCCAAAAATGTCATTACTGATCACATCTCCACATCTCTTGCATCCATCAAGTTGATGACCCACTGTCCCATTTCCTTTACACAGGACATTCTACAGCTGTAGTGCTGCTGACACTTACACCCAAGTACAGAGCTAGTCTCTTACAGCTTGTGTGTATTGTTGCAAACAAGGTTGTCATATCCAAGGGAGCCTGGCCTATGAAACTAATACATTGCTAAGACTGGAACATTTTCTCAAAATCTATCAAAAATTTACACAGACTCAGGCACAAGACTATGGGCCATGGACAGACTTTCTCTGAATCATACCACGTGCACATTCCAAAAAGCCACACCATACAGTTGTCATATAGCAATGTAGCAGTTCAAGCAATAGCAAGCAGAACACATCAACTTAAACAAGACCACAAAATTCTGACAGTTGATTCCATCAGATCATTTTGCAGCCTTTGGGCTGTACTGTTTTTACCTCCAACACCTCTGTGGGAGTGCTGAGCCTCTTGGGGCAGTTTGAATCTTTTCACTATGATGCCATAACTACTTACTTAAGAACCTAGTTGGTATACTTCCAACCATGTTGATCTCACTATACCAGATTGCATTTCATATTAGTATGTCAAGCTCAGACCATGAGCTTGATCAAAGCATGAAGGTAGTTTTCTGTGCTACAAGGAAAATTACCTAATCTTATTCATGGATGTTGAAAAATGGAACATGAGTGGTTGTGACATTATCATGTAAAAATATGCCATTTTCTCAATTGTCTGTGCTTAGAATCCCTGTACAATTCTACAGTGGACCCTGATACTCAAACAATAATGACATGTTGAATGCCAATTTTCCTTTTCTTTACCAGAAGAAGCGTGGAAACACATACCATACCAAAACATATTATTTAAAATGTATTTTTAAACAATGTTATGATCTGTTTTTAATTAAAACACAATTTACTTTACCAAGTAAAAATGAACAACTGGAATGGGTGATATATATACAAAAGGAATCATTAATAGTTTCAAAAGGGGCATTGCAGCATTAGAATGAGAGTCCTGAAAGGTTTTAAGCAAGTGGCCACCTAAAACAAGGTCATTGAAATGACAATCCATTTCATTGGTAGTTCATATCTTTACTGAGTAACTGGCAGAGCTCTCAATGTAGACTACCCAGGTAATAGTCATCATTGTCGTGAGGCAATTATCACTTATATACTGATTATTATCATACCTTGAGCCTCTGAAACCCAGTTATCAAATACTTTTTCTGTTAACCACAGAAGAATTGAAACACCAAGCAAAGACTTTCCTACCAATAGTGGATGTGTTGCTATTGGAAGAGTTTGCTTTCCTATGTTAGGCAGAAATGCTTGAGCCATGAATGCACTAGCCCTGACAGTACTGTCCCTGTTACAAAAGAATGAGCTATAAGGACAGGCCATGATGGAGAGATAGTTGTACCCTAGACAAATGTAATGCTGAAAAGCAACCAACTGTCAACCATGCTGGACAACACAGGTGAGAGTGCCTTGCTTTGACACTCATAAGGTTCCCTTCACTTCATAATCAAGTTGGCTACAGTATAATGACCACAAAGTCCTAATCTGAAAAAGGGACAAACCCAAAGCCCACACCAGGCTGATCAAAAGAAGATAGTGGATTGGTAACATTATTTTGGCAATATTTGAGATTTCAAATGCACAGTCATGGACAAAAAACAATGGTGATGGATAATTATCAAAGATAATATTGGCAATGGTTAACAATCAAAAATAATTTTGGTTACATTAATGATTATTATCATTTAATGTAATGGTACATACAAATAAATTGTATTTATGACCGTTGATTATTACCATTACCTATGATAGTGAACTATCACAGATAATATTGGTGATAGTTCCTTAGTCATTTGATTCCACATAAAACAAAATAAATTGCTAAATAACATTGCCATTCCATCGTCTTCCATGGGAAAGGAGGTTACTAGTGCTAAAATATCCAGGAGAAGGGGGTCAATCATGAGGGGATGATCAATGAAACTGATGTTGCAGAGTATTGCCCTTGCACTGTCACTGTACAAGAACAATAAGATCTAGTGTTCATGGACTTAGAAAAGAACCTAATCAAAACAACTTGGAAAATGATGATAGTGAAGGAGCTGAGGAAAAATGAACTACTATTGAAAATAATGGTATACAAATTTCTTCATCTGAGGTACAGCATTACTAATCAGTCCATGGCAGACCAGCTAATTTTCATGGTAATGGGAATGAAACAAGATGACAGTTGAATGAGGATGTCTACACCCCAACTACAATAAGTAGGATTGAAGCAGAGGCTGCACAATATGAAAAAATACCAATAGTGATATTAGTCCATTTTAACCTGACCTCACAGCTCATCAATACCAATGTCATATAATAAGGGTATAATGACCTCCTAGATTTAAACCACCTCAACAAGGTGGTGGGTTATTTAGTACCATAGTCTGCAAGGCAGGTAAATGAAAAATTAGGCTCATGACTCTGAGGTTAAAGTACTACTCTGTATTTAGGCAATTATTGTCAGTGTATGATTTGGTATTAAACATCAGCAGTTCCAGGCTGCAATTGTCACTGGAAGAGATTATTTTCCCCACAGTTGAGGACCTTGAGTTCCAAGAGATGAAAGAACAACACAACAACAAGATCAGTTGCACAAACCACACCAAATAGGATCCTAAAAATAAAGCAACTGGTACAGACCTTGATGAGGAGCATTTTTGCCATGATGGGGTGCCCAATTCATACATAAGAAGGACTACCCTGTCTCTATAGACAAATCCTCAAGTGGCTTGACATAGGACAATTAGGATAACTGGATGGTCAGGATTTACTCAATTATCTATCAATTACACATGGTTAATAGAGTATCTGTCCCTAAATAATCTCCCTTGACCATAAGACAATGAAGGCATGGAAGACAATTAAAAATGCTTGACTCACTTACCTTGGTAGAGGGACCAAGGAGATGTTTGTAGACAAGCTGGAAGGGAAGATCCGGGACATGAGTATAATAGGCTATGAAGCTGTGAAAAGAATTTACCTTTGTGACAAATATTGAGCACCACAAGATTACTTATCAAGTCATAGTCAACCTCTAAATGAAGACTGATTACTTTGCATGCAACAAGGCACTGAGAACCTATTTTCAGCCAAATGTATGGTGGTTCTGGTGGTCTTTGAGGCTAACCAAGAAAAGTTGCAGACAACTTTGACAACACTGTTGAATGCTTGACTTGGCTAGCTGTATTTTGCATCAGCAAGTAAACCAGTACCAGAATACAGGAACTATTTGCTACTGTGTTACAAATCATCAAGATGAATAAAGTCAAGGGACAGAAAGGTGAAAGGCCTGTGGGCTTTCATTTGTAATTGTAATGGGCCCAGATCTCCAAAACACAGCAAACTAGTTTGAGCAAAAGCCATTATCTGGAAAGGGTACAGACAAGTCCAGATACTACAAGCACCAGCATGGCAATGGCAAGGGGTTTTGGGATTTAAGATCCTAGCTGCTTTTGTAGCAACCCTGAAAACACCAAAATAGTGACTATTAACTGGTTGCCATGGATGAAGATGATGTTCAGCCCATTGGCAAAATAGGGAGTAGAAGTTGAGTTCAATTGTTAACAATACCATACGCACAAAGAATCTAAAACAGGGAAGTAAATGAACCAACCTTTGAATGAGGACTTTGTCACTGACATCCTATATTTGTGTCATGTTGCCACAACGAAGTCATTACTCTAGTTTTGTTGAATGTGATATTTGTATTGAATTTTGAACTTAACTCACATAATGACATGGGTGTGGTAGTCTCTAGTAGATTGGTTATACATTATTATGAGCACTATTTTGATATCAATGGATTTTTGTCCAAGTCTGTCTAGGCACATTTTTATTCAGTAGCAGTTCTTAGTAGTATCAAACAAAATATGTAAAAAGTAGTTTCATAAGACCAATAAGAAGTGTCCTAATTTTATTCAAACAAGTTCTAGTTATAGAGCTGAGAGTCATTCTAATTTTAGAACCACCAAAAGTTACATGGTAAGAACTAAGAGTGATTCCAACCTCAAAAGCTTTAATTGAAATCTATATTAGAATTTGCATCCATAAAACAATGAAATGTCAAAAGAAAGCAAAAGAAGGAGGATTGAGTACTGCTGTGGTTGTTTGGGTTTGAATCATATGAAAAATGTCACAATGAACAAAACAAACCATTTTATAAATTTAAAATAAACAGGAATTCTATCTTCACCAATTTGGTCCTAAAATTTGTGCCAAGATATAAGAAATTTGAAACTGATTTGACTAAAAGTATTTACTTGATAAGAGCTAAGGGTTCTAAATTTAGAATTTTTAATCCATCTAATATTTATACCAGTTCTTCTATGTGACTGTTGGACTTTACAATGAGATTGAATATTCTCCCCTCTCTAACAAAATGGAGGTAATGAGAAACACAGTAAAATGTTGTTTGTTTGTAGATTATGATTGTGTTAGTTAACTGCATACATACAGATCTTGTACTGAATGTCTCACGTAAGTGAATGATGCAATGCTTAATTGGTACTCAAAGACATACTCCAATCATTGTGACATGTACTTTTGACACTGACTTTGTGGCCAAGGACTACAGTATAAGTCACACGTGACCTGGATACCTTTGGATGATGCTACTATCATCCATGACAATGGTACATCTTACATCTGTTATAAATAACTCCAACCTATGGTTAGTCCTCAAGAAAAACAATGTAGAATATTACTAATCACACAAACCTGAAGCATTAGTCTTTTACCACTCACATTTATGACAAAATCTTTTGGACCTATCAACAAAATCTAGTAAAAGAAAGGAATAAAAATTATCAAATAATACTCTGTATTACAGGTATGATGACAAGTTTGACCAATGTAACCATGATCATTTGGGACCTTGAAGTAATTCAGGGACTTAGTTGAATCCGGTATGAGTAAAAAGGAACAAGAGAAGGATATGGTGAATGTACACAGGGAATAAGTAATGTCAATTGGAGGAGCCTGGCAGTGACAGTCATGATCATAGAGAATCTTGATAAATGCTTATTTCAGTGAGGGAACCTGTGCAATAAACTATGTTGTAGCTAACAAAAAGCATTGTGACTACCTCATCCATGGCTTTCACTATAATGATGCAATCACTAAATTAAGTTAACCTATTTTAATGATCTGCCACAATATATTTGATGATGTGTAGGGCCCATTGATTTGTTTGTGACAAAGGAAAACTCAATTTTGTGTCAAAACTATCAACAGACATTGAGTTAAAAGATGAATGTCAATCTGTCATACATAGCTTGGGTATCCCATCCCCTCCTTATATCTGATGTCATGATCATCCCAAAATATCATACAAAAAATTGTATATTGTGTTGAAACTAAGAACAAAAATTTGGAGTAAAAAAATAAATGGATTGGTAATTCATACGATTTTATTGGTCTAAACCGGCATTGACAATGATGCCTTGGTATCAGCCTTAGCCCAATGAATTAAATATTAATGATTGTTATGATGTCATTCATCATGAGCTGATCCTAACTACATAGATAATAGCACTGTATGTCATTGCTCAATAGACATTTACAGCAAATTCTTGGCCTTGTACTCAACTTGATATGACAACATGAGGACCTGACAATGATGGATCAGGCTGTGTGACTTTTATTTATGTTTACAGTTATCACTGTAAAATTAGAGTTTTCTAAACTTTACTGTGAGAAAAATTGTTCAGGTACAGCACTCTGGTACAATTTCTTGGATATAGATCACAACGTGAAAATAGCTTTGTCAAGCTGTTCAAATTTGGCTTTTTAGGAGATACTAGAATGTCTACAAGCTGTTTTGACAAAAATAATAATATAACCTCCTATGTCAAAACCTTTAAATAGTTTTTAGCTTTTGGCCCAATATCTACCAAATAGTCTACATGGTGGAATAATGCATCAATTGGTACTACATTCCATACCAGTGAATCCAAAAAGTTACATTCACAAAATTGGAAGGCATTTTATCATGCTCTCTCTACCAAGGAGCAGCACATACAGACCAGAAGAATCCCTCATGACTTTCTACTTCCTGTATCTCAGTCTCCATGAAGGATATTATTACAGTCAGGAGTAAACCAGTCTTCCATCACTCTATTTGTGTTCAAAGTGGAATCTTTTTCTATGTATACAAGAAAATTTATCAATTTTCCATAATTATGCTCTGTTTGCAGAAGCTGACTTCATTTGTAAAAAGTGAACTTGTAGATGTTGGAATATAATTGTTGTAGTAGAAGATTATGTTACACTTATGCTTGCCTGGATATTTACAAAAGGATCTATAAATAGATTCTTGCTTGTTCAAATTTTATGGAATACCTACATTTTGGATGCATTGTTTTTGTCCGTATTTCAAGTAATGACAAATATGTAAGAATAGCCATTCCCACCAAAGATGAAATTGAATCATATGTATCTGCAATCACCTCATAACATCCTGCACTGAGGTGTTGAAGCATTTGGTGTTCAATAGATGGACTCGAAGAAGCTCCAATTTTTGCATTCAATGGAGATTTCACAATGGTTGGACTCATGATTGTTTGTCATTGTTTGTCACAAATGAGTTTGTATTTGCTCCAGATAAAACTATTCCAATAACCACTGGATATTTTCATGACATTCTTGTAGCTGATGGCAGGTGTATTTATCAAAAAAGACTTTCAATGCAAAAACTGTATGATAAACTGTGTCATGGATTGTGCATCTGGAAAAATTGAATGCATTCTTCAAGTCATCAAGTATACATTATCTGTTAAACCTTCTGGGCTAAAACAATTGAGAGATATCAAAGAGAAAGGGGTATCAGCATCTTTGGGTCAAATGTCAGAATGTGGATGCATGGAAACCTGGCATCTTTCTGCCCTTTGAAGGATTCCTTTGTTGATGAAGAGATAGATGAGCAATGAGCAAAGGATTACACTGAAAATGAATATTACTTTTGAACCTTTGCTCTCATTTGGTTGCAATCAATCAAATTCTCAGATAAATGCCATTTTGAAATCAGGATGCAAATACAGAAGGGAGTGCTTCAATTGTAATCCTTTTGATAGGCACATTTTTGTCATTTGGTAGATTTTCAAATGATTATTTTAAAGTACAATATACATTGGGTACATACAAAAAGATTGATAAATTTCTTAGGCCTTTTTATTTTTTGGTCTATTTTATAGTTCAATAATACACAGATGAAATAATGCTCATATAATACATTTTCTACATAATGTTGAAATCCTGCTTTGATTGTACTATTGTCACATACTGCTTACCTTCAATGTTCTTGTTTGTTTGTGGGTTTGTTCTTTCATTTTTTGTGTGTGATCAAAAGACTATCTTGATTCCATTATTAAAAATTTTGTGTTCACAATGATCATGTAAATCCAAAACATTTTTGAAAATCACAACAGGATATGTATACATTGTGTTAACATGTACTGATTCCTGTTGCCATATCTTTTAATTCCTGTTCAAAGCATACCAAAACATAAAAATACCAAAGTACATCATGCTTTTTTCATTTTTTGTTCAGATAATCAAAAACCCAGCAATAAAAAATGAAACCATGGCAAGGACTTTTTGACATTCAACCAAAAAACTCCTTTCAATCATCCATCAGCAACAAGGAGCCTTTGCTCATGAACAGCACCTATTAGGACTGATCCATCATTTGATCCCCATACAAATAGAAAGCAAAAAAATGACTCTCACAAGGTTTCTGGGAGAAACCTTACTGCCAGACATAGTTCTGGACATTGAAATGATGCCAATCATGACAGTAACAGTGCTGCCTAAAAGGCTTATAATACGTCCATTTCAAACTTGAAAAGAGGGGACAGCCATTCCTTGAAAACCACCACAACAATGACAACGTTGACAGCAACGACAATGATCATGGCAATGATGACAGTGACAATGATGACAAGTCAAAAGGTATATTTTAAATTTCAAAATCATTTATCATCCTAACTATTTCATTGTTGGTATATTTTTCATTTTCTATATTTTTATTACAAATATTTTCATTGACACTGAACAAGGTGTGTTGTTCCAAAGTCAAGTCATCTATTGTTTGAGAAAGACCTGGATCAATCATTGTTTTAATGTATTATTCCCTGTCACAAACAACCTGTGGTA
>JACCDI010646549.1_pt1 | contig 23014 bp, 24 predicted proteins | sample 7442791 | NCBI WGS metagenome assembly JACCDI01 (sample SAMN15323434, study PRJNA562643) | freshwater metagenome | isolation source: river surface water | place: USA:Blue River Watershed | collected 2017-08-15
CACACCAGCATCACTTCCAGCGGATAGTGCAGCCGTTTGAGGACCCCACGCAGGACCGAATTCTGGAGCTGGAATGACAACGCTTGCATCATCAAATCCTAGCCGTTCCGCTTATTGCGACACAACCTTCCGGCTGGCCGTCAATGTTTCGGCGAGCCAAGTGGGGCCAGATTTCGACAAGTGGGTAAAGGGCGTGCTGGCCGATGCCGGGTTGCCCGCCGCGTATCTTGAAATTGAGCTGACCGAATCGGTTGCGTTCGGTGATCCGGCGATCTTCCCCGCCCTGGAAGCTTTGCGACAGATCGGTGTGCGCTTCGCCGCCGACGACTTCGGCACCGGCTATTCCTGCCTGCAACACCTGAAATGCTGCCCCATCAGCACGCTCAAGATCGACCAATCGTTTGTCGCCGGACTCGCCAACGACCACCGCGACCAGACCATCGTGCGCACCGTGATTCAGCTTGCGCATGGGCTTGGCATGGAAGTAGTGGCCGAAGGCGTGGAAACATCGGCGAGTCTTGATTTGTTGCGACAAGCGGACTGCGACACAGGACAAGGCTTCCTGTTCGCCAAGCCGATGCCGGCGGCGGCATTCGCCGTCTTCGTCAGTCAATGGAGGGGTGCCACCATGAATGCAAATGATCCGACTGCCACCAGTTGCTGCGTGTGCTGCAAGGAAATCCCGCTCGATGCCGCCTTCACCCCGGAAGGCGCGGAATACGTCGAGCACTTCTGCGGGCTGGAGTGCTATCAGCGCTTCCAGGCGCGCGCCAAGACCGGGAGCGAAACCGATGCCGATCCGAACGCCTGCGACTCATCACTGTCAGACTGAGGCATACCCTAACGCAACGTCAGGGATGAGGCCTCAATCGCGTCAGAATAGAGTCCAATATTAAATATATTGACACAATCAGCCAAGAGTAATAGATTTCAGCCTGACACATTACCCTTGGAGGCACTTTGTACGGTCAACGCATCGGCTACGTTCGCGTCAGCAGCTTCGACCAGAACCCGGAACGGCAATTGGAAGGGGTTCAGGTGGCGCGGGTGTTCACCGACAAGGCATCCGGCAAGGACACGCAGCGGCCCGAGTTGGAAAGGTTGCTTGCCTTCGTGCGCGAAAGCGACACCGTGGTGGTGCACAGCATGGATCGGCTGGCACGCAATCTGGATGACTTTCGCCGCATCGTGCAGGGTCTGACCAAGCGCGGCGTGCGCATCGAATTCGTCAAAGAAAGTTTGGCCTTCACCGGCGAGGACTCGCCGATGGCGAATTTGATGCTGTCGGTGATGGGCGCGTTTGCCGAGTTCGAGCGGGCTTTGATCCGCGAGCGGCAGCGCGAAGGTATCGCGTTGGCCCGGCAGCGGGGCGCGTACCGGGGCCGCAAGAAGTCATTGAACGATGAGCAGATTGCCGAACTGAAACGGCGCGTCGCGGCGGGCGAGCAAAAGGCCCTGATCGCCCGCGACTTCAGCATCAGCCGCGAAACCCTATACCAGTACCTGCGCGAGTCCTGAGCATGCCGCGTCGTTCCATTCTGTCCGCCACCGAGCGCGAAAGCCTGTTGGCATTGCCCGATGCCAAAGACGACCTGATCCGGTACTACACGTTCAGCGAAACCGATTTGTCGGTCATCCGACAGCGCCGTGGCCCCGCGAATCGGCTGGGCTTCGCCGTTCAGCTTTGCTACCTGCGATTCCCCGGCGTCATCCTGGGCGCTGATGAGCTTCCATTTCCGCCCGTGCTGCGAATCGTGGCGGCGCAGCTCAAAGTGCCGGTGGAAAGCTGGAACGACTACGGGCAGCGGGAACAGACCCGACGCGAGCACCTCGTCGAACTGCAAACGGTGTTCGGCTTCCGCCCGTTCACCATGAGCCACTACCGGCAGACCGTGCACACGTTGACCGAACTGGCCCTGCAAACCGACAAGGGCATCGTGCTGGCCAGCGCCTTGATCGGGCATCTGAGGCGGCAGTCAATCATCCTGCCTGCGCTTAACGCCATCGAGCGTGCCTGTGCCGAGGCCATCACTCGCGCCAACCGGCGCATCCACGAAGCCCTGTCCGAGCCGTTATCGAACGGGCATCGGCATCGTCTCGACGACCTGCTGAAACGCCGCGACAACGGCAAGACCACCTGGCTGGCCTGGTTGCGGCAATCACCGGCCAAACCAAATTCGCGGCACATGCTCGAACACATCGAACGCCTCAAAGCCTGGCAGGCGCTTGACCTGCCTTTCGGCATCGAACGACTGGTTCACCAGAACCGGCTGCTCAAGATCGCCCGCGAGGGCGGCCAGATGACGCCCGCCGACCTGGCTAAGTTCGAGCCACAGCGGCGCTATGCCACTCTCGTAGCGCTGGCCATCGAGGGCATGGCTACGGTCACCGACGAAATCATCGACCTGCACGACCGCATCCTGGGCAAGTTGTTCAACGCTGCCAAGAACAAGCATCAGCAGCAGTTCCAGGCATCGGGCAAAGCCATCAACGCCAAGGTGCGCCTGTACGGGCGTATCGGCCAGGCTCTGATCGACGCCAAGCAATCGGGCGGCGACCCGTTTGCCGCCATAGAAGCCGTCATGTCGTGGGACGCTTTCGCCGAGAGCGTCACCGAGGCGCAGAAGCTCGCTCAGCCCGATGACTTCGATTTCCTGCACCGCATCGGCGAGAGTTACGCCACCTTGCGCCGCTACGCGCCGGAATTCCTCGACGTGCTCAAGCTGCGGGCCGCGCCCGCTGCCAAGGACGTGCTCGACGCCATCGAGGTACTGCGCGGCATGAACACCGACAACGCCCGCAAGGTGCCGACCGACGCGCCGACAAACTTCATCAAGCCGCGCTGGCAGAAGCTGGTCATGACCGACACCGGCATTGACCGGCGTTACTACGAACTGTGCGTGCTGTCGGAAATGAAGAACGCGCTGCGCTCGGGCGACATTTGGGTGCAGGGTTCACGCCAATTCAAGGACTTCGAGGACTACCTGGTACCGCCTGCAAAGTTCGCCAGCCTCAAGCAGTCCCGCGAATTGCCGTTGGCCGTGGTCACCGATTGCGACCAGTACCTGAGCGAGCGCTTGGAGCTGCTGGAGGCGCAGCTTGCCACCGTCAACCGAATGGCGTTGGCCAACGACCTGCCGGATGCGATCATCACTGAGTCGGGCCTGAAGATCACGCCGCTGGATGCGGCAGTGCCCGACACCGCGCAGGCGTTGATCGACCAGACAGCCATGATCCTGCCGCACGTCAAGATCACCGAACTGCTGCTGGAGGTGGACGAGTGGACGGGCTTCACCCGTCACTTCACGCACCTGAAATCAAGCGACCTGGCCAAAGACAAAAATCTGCTGCTGACCACCATCCTGGCCGACGCGATCAACCTGGGCCTGACCAAGATGGCCGAGTCCTGCCCCGGCACAACCTACGCCAAGCTCGCCTGGCTTCAAGCCTGGCATACCCGCGATGAAACCTATTCGACAGCGCTGGCCGAGCTGGTCAACGCCCAGTTCCGGCATCCCTTCGCCGGGCATTGGGGCGACGGCACCACGTCATCGTCGGACGGACAGAATTTCAGAACCGGCAGCAAGGCCGAGAGTACCGGGCACATTAACCCGAAGTACGGCAGCAGTCCAGGACGGACTTTCTACACCCACATCTCCGATCAGTACGCGCCGTTTCATACGAAGGTGGTTAATGTCGGCGTGCGTGACTCGACCTACGTGCTTGACGGCCTGCTCTACCACGAGTCCGACTTGCGCATCGAGGAGCACTACACCGACACGGCAGGCTTCACCGATCACGTTTTTGCGCTGATGCACCTGCTGGGCTTCCGCTTCGCGCCGCGCATCCGCGACTTGGGCGACACCAAGCTCTACATCCCGAAGAGCGAAGCCGGCTATGACGCGCTCAAGCCGATGATCGGCGGCACGCTCAACATCAAGCACGTCCGCGCCCATTGGAACGAAATCCTGCGGTTGGCCACTTCGATCAAGCAGGGCACGGTGACGGCCTCGCTGATGCTGCGCAAACTCGGCAGCTACCCACGCCAGAACGGCCTGGCCGTTGCGCTACGCGAGCTGGGGCGCATCGAGCGCACCCTGTTCATCCTCGACTGGCTGCAAAGCGTAGAACTGCGCCGCCGCGTGCATGCCGGGTTGAACAAGGGCGAAGCCCGCAATGCACTGGCCCGCGCTGTGTTTTTCAACCGGCTAGGCGAAATCCGTGACCGCAGTTTTGAGCAGCAGCGCTACCGGGCCAGCGGCCTCAATCTGGTGACGGCGGCCGTCGTGTTGTGGAACACGGTCTACCTGGAGCGCGCAGCGCATGCTTTGCGTGGCAACGGCCATGCCGTCGATGAAACGCTGTTGCAGTACCTGTCGCCGCTGGGCTGGGAGCACATCAATCTGACCGGCGATTACCTGTGGCGCAGCAGTGCCAAGGTCGGCGCAGGGAAGTTCAGGCCGCTGCGACCTCTGCAACCGGCTTAACGTGCTTTATTTTCCGTTTTCTGAGACGACCCCTTGATACACAGCCCGTCCATTAGTGTTAACACGCCCTAGTTGCTATGGAACTAGCCGGAGACGCGTTGGCGAGGTGGCGGAGCACTGAAGGGTCGCCCTCGGCTATATTGATTGGCAACGCGGAGGGATCCATGGATCAGATTCGAGCATTCGTTGGACACAGCTTCACTCAAGAGGAGGAGCATTTCTCTGTCGATGGCACCTTGATCCAGGCCTGGGCCAGCCACAAGAGCTTCGTGCCCAAGGACGGTGGCAGCGACGACGCCGGTGACGGCGGTGGGCGCAACGCACAGGCCAACTGGAAGGGCAAGCCGCGCAGCAACGACACCCACGCCAGCACGACAGACCCCGACGCCCGCTTGTTCAGGAAGAGCCACAACACAGCCGCCACGCTGGCGTTTCAGGGGCATGTGCTGATGGAGAACCGCTCGGGCCTGGTGGTGGCTGCGGTGGTCACGCATGCCGACGGCATGGGCGAACGCGCGGCGGCGCTGGCCATGCTGGATACGGTGCCGGGCAGACATCCCAAGACCGTGGCTGCGGACAAGGCGTACGACACGCGCGACTTCGTGCGAGCCTGCCGCCACAGAGGCGTCACGCCTCACGTGGCCAGCCATGAGAGCCGCTGGGGTGGCAGTGCGATCGATGGGCGCACGACCCGCCACCCTGGCTATGCGCTGAGCCAGACCATTCGAAAGCGCATCGAAGAGCACTTCGGCTGGGGCAAGACGGTGGGGCACATCCGACAGACCCTGTACCGAGGCCTCAAGCGCGTCGATCAGCACTTCAAGCTGACCATGACGGCCAGCAATTTGATGCGAATGGCTCGAATGCCGGGCTTCTCAGTGCTGGGAGGTGTTCGATGAGCGCGGGGATGGCCCGCCCAAGCGGCAAGCAACGGGTTTCCCAGATGCAAGCAAAAAAACACCGTCCTGAAAAAACCATCGAGTTCACGCCCCGTCACCGCGCTCGGGGACGCGGTGGTTCGTTCGACGCTGGATTTTCAACAGCCTGCTAATGCGCTTGCGCAGTCTTGAATGCAGCCAGCAACTCGCTCGAGCGTAACGAACCTAGGAACCCTATCGAGGCAGTTCGCCTTCTCTACCCCATCCATTAGTGTTGACAAGCCCTAGGGTTTGGGCGGTCGCGTCACTCGCATGTCGTCCGCACCGATGTAGATGCGGTTCCAGATTGGCCCGATCAGCACCTCTCCCACGCACACCCTGGGTGGGGCGGTGGCAATAAAGCGGATTAGGTCGCCGAGGTCTTCGGGTTGCAGCATGCGGTCGAAGTCCCGTGCCGATGGCGGTTGGGGGCGGGTCATGAGCATCGGGGTGGCCACCTCGCCAGGCATGACTAGGCTTGCGCGGATGCCGTGACGGCCTTCTTCGCAGTTGATGGACTCGACCAGCGGTGACAGCGCCGCTTTGGTCGCGCCATATGCCATGCCCGCGACGGGCAAGAACTCGCGCCCGGCCCACGATGAAATGACGACGATGGTGCCAGCGCCGCGCGTTCGCATGGCCGGCAGCGTGGCGTGAACGGTGTGAACCACGCCGTCCAGATTCACGCTTGCGACACGACGGTAGTCCTGCAACCGGACATCCGCCCAGGACCGACCCGGGACATTGAGGCCGGCGGCGCACACCAACAGCCTGACCGGCCCTTGTTCGGCTTCAATGCGTTGCGCCGCCGCTTGGACGGCCTCACCGTCACTGACGTCCAAGACTAGGGCGGATGCCGTCCGCTGAGCGACCTGGAGCAGTCGCACGGTTTCGTCGAGCTCGACCTGCCGGCGCCCGGACACTACGACCAGAAAGCCCGCGGCCCCCAAGGCCAAGGCCGCTGCCCGTCCGATGCCAGAACCGCCGCCCGTGATCCAGGCTACGCCGCGGGTTGTCGGTTCACGCATGTCAGTGCTCCTGTGCCGCCGCCCCTTGGCCGAGGTAGGCGTCACGCACCCGTGGATCGGCAGCGATCGCGCTGGCCGTGCCTTCCAGTGTCACGTGGCCGGTTTCCATCACATACGCCCGGTCCGCCAGGGCGAGTGCCGCGTTGGCGTTCTGCTCGACGAGGAGAATCGTCAGACCATCGCGCCTGAGTTGGACCAGGGTGTCGAAGATCTGCCGCACGATGAGGGGTGCCAGTCCCATGCTGGGTTCGTCCAGCAGCAACAAGGTCGGCGAGGACATGAGCGCCCGCCCGATGGCCAGCATCTGCTGTTGTCCGCCCGACAGGCTGCCCGCCGGGCGTTGTCGCATGTCGTGCAGCACGGGAAACGCGTCGTACACCCAGCGCAGCACCTTGTCGTTGGAACGGCTATCCGACCGGCGGGACCACGCTCCCAGGCGCAGGTTATCGGCCACCGACAGCGGGCCGAAGATCTGCCGCCCCTCGGGCACCTGGGCCACCCCATGGGCCACCACCCGGTGCGGCGCGCAGGTGTCCATGCGCCGTCCTTCGAAAACGACGGTGCCGGCGGTGATGGGCTGCACGCCCGAAATGGCCCTGAGCAAGGTCGTCTTGCCGGCCCCGTTGGCTCCGATGACAACCACCATCTCGCCGCGCGCCACATCCAGCGACACACCGTGCAAGGCTTCAATGCGCCCGTAGCGCGAACGCAGGTCACGCACGGCGAGCATGGTCGTCCTCCATCGGGGTTTCTGCGCCCAGGTAAGCTTCGATGACCTGGGGATTGGCTTGGATCTCGGCCGGTCGGCCCTGGGCGAGCTTGCGGCCGTAGTTGAGTACGACGATTTCGTCCGACAGGTTCATCACCATGCGGATGTCGTGCTCGACCAGGACGATGGACACCCCGTCCTGGGCGATGCTGCGGATGATCGCGTCGAGTTCCACCGTTTCGCTGGGGTTGCACCCAGCGGCCGGTTCGTCAAGCAGCAGCACCCGGGGCTGCAGGGCCAGCGCGCGCGCGATTTCCAGCCGTTTGAGCGCGCCATAAGGCATGGAGCCCGCAGGCATGGAGGCGTAGTCGCTCAGTCCCAGTCGCGCCAGGAGTTCGCGCGCCAGCCGCTCGCTGGCGGCGTTCTGCCGGCCGATGGCTGGCAGGCCCAGCATGTGCGCGACCACGCTGCCGCGCTCGTGCACGTGCCGGCCGACCATGACGTTCTCCAGCGCCGTCATCTGGAAAAACACCTGCAGGTTCTGGAACGTGCGGGAGAGGCCCAGCCGGGCCAGTTGGTGCGCGTTCCGGCCGGTGACGTCCTGGCCATCCAGCACGACCCTTCCCGTCTGCGGCTGGTAGAGGCCCGAGATGAGGTTGAAGAGGGTCGTCTTGCCGGCCCCGTTGGGCCCGATGATGGACAGTATGCGGCCAGGCTGCGAACGGAACGACACCCCGTCGAGCGCGCGCAGTCCGCCGAATTCGATGCCCAGGTTTTCTGCTTCGAGCATGTTCAGCTCCTGCGGCGCAGCGCGGCCAGTGTGGGAACGATGCCCGCACGAAGAAAGATCATGCAGAGGATCAGGATCAGACCCAAGAAGGCATGCTCGTAATCGTGCAGCGCCGTCAGGAACTGGGGCAGCAGCAGCAGCACCGCGGCGCCGATCACGGCCCCCAGGATGGAGCCGATGCCACCCAGCACAACCATGGTGACCAGCTGCAGCGACAACAGGAAATTACACACATTGGGCGTCACATGACCATCCATCAGCGCCAGCATGGCGCCTGCGATGGCGGCGTAGATGGCCGACACCACGAAGGCGATCAACTTGTAACGGGCCACGTCGACGCCATTGACGGACGCGGCCACTTCGCTCCCGTGTATGGCCTGCAACGCCCGCCCCGTGGGGCTGCGCTCGAGGTTCGCCGCGAGCCAGACGCCGACCACCAGCAGCACCGCCGCGGTCACGTACCAGACCTTGGGCCCGACGACACGCAGATCGCCGATCTGCAGCCGCTTGACGGGCATGCCGTCAGGGCCACCGGTCCAGGCCACCTCGTTGGTCAGCACCATGAACAGCAGGATGCCAAATCCCAGCGTGGCGGCCGCCAGGTAGTGACCCTTGAGTCGAAGTATCGGCCTCCCGATGACAAAGGCAATCGAGGCCGCCAGGGCTACCCCGATCGCCAGGCTGCTCCAGGACGACAAGCCAAGCCTTGCCGGCCCGATCGCCACGGCATAGGCGCCGATGGCAAAGAAGCCGGCATGACCCAGGCTCACCACGCCGGCGTGGCCCATGAGGACATTCAGCCCCACGGCGGCCAGCGCGAAGACGCAGACCATGGCGAGCAGGCGGAAATGGAAATCCGTCCCGGGCATGAAGGCCAGCAGGCCCAGAACGGCGCCGAGGCTGAGGGCCGTCGCATGTCGGCGGACGAGAGGGTGGATCTGGTCAGACACGCTCATACGTCGACTTTCCGAACAATCCGCTGGGGCGCAACAGCAGGACGAGAACAATGATCATGAAAGCGGTCGCATCCTTGTACTGCGACGAGAGGTAACCCGAAGACAAGGCCTCGAACAACCCGACGAACACGCCGCCCACGACGGCACCCAGAGGGTTGCCCATGCCTCCGAGTATTGCCGCGGCGAAGCCCTTGAGCGCGAGCATGGTGCCCATGTCGTAGCTCGCCAGCGTGATGGGAGCGATGAGCACGCCCGACAACGCGCCGATGGCGGCCGACAGGGCAAAGCTCAGGCGTATGGTGAGCTCGACATTAATGCCTGAGAGCTGGGCGGCCATGCGGTTGGTCGCCGTGGCCACCACGGCCCGGCCGACCAAGGTCCGGGTCATGAGCACGTGCAGTCCGGCGAACATCAGGATGGCGCTGAAGACCACCACCAGACTCTGCATCTGCAGCACCGCCCCCCCCACCCGTATCGGCGTGTCTCCCGCGAGCGTCGGCAAGGCCTGGGGCGATGTGCCGAAGAAAATCTTGGCGATGCCGCGAATCAGGATGGACGCGCCTATGGTGATGATGACCAGCGCGAACATGGGGGCGCCGCGGGCCGGCCGGATCGCCAGGTCATAGAGGGCCACCGAGAGGAGCGCTGCAGCCAGGATGGCCAGCGCCACCGCGACAACCAGCGGCAGGCCGGAGGCCATGCCGGCCGCCGAGAGCATGGCGCCCAGCATCACGAACTCCCCTTGGGCGAAGTTCACGACGCCGGAGGCGTTGTAGATCATCGTGAACCCCAGCGCGACCACGCTGTAGATGGCCCCCACCGTGATGCCGGAAATCAGGAACTGGAGCAGCTCAGACACCGCGCGTCTCCTGGGTGATCTTGTTAGGTTCCATGTTCAAGGCTTGACCGACCAGCCGCCGCCCTTGATGTCCACCATGTAGAGCGAACGCTCGTCGATGCCGAGGTGGTCGGTCTTGCTCATCTTGAACACGCCGGTCACACCGACGAACCCATTGGTGGCTTCGAGCGCGTCGCGTATGGCTCTCGGGTCCGTGGACTTGGCCCGCTCGATGGCGTTGACGACCAGCATCAGCGCATCGTAGGAATAGCCGCCAAAACTGGAGGCCTCGGCGCCCGTGATTTCGCGCATGGTCTTGTCATAGTCCATCACCACCTTGCGGGTAGGGTCCGAATCGGGCAGTTGGGCGCCGACTACCAGCAACGGCGCCACCAGCCGAACCCCTTCGGACGCATTCCCCGCCAGCTTGATGAACGCCTTGGACGCGGCGCCGTGGGCGTGATACAGCGGCACCGTCATTCCCAGCTGGCCGTAGTTGCGGGTGACCAGGGCCAGGGCCTGGCCGAAGCCACCCACGAGCAACGCGTCGACGCCGGGGCGGTTCTTGATCTTGGTCAGCTGCGGCGTCATGTCGCCGTCGGTGGGGTTGAAGGTCTCGTCCGCCACGATTTCCAGTCCCGCCGCCTTGGCCGCTGCCGTGCACTCCGTTCGCAGTGTCTTGCCGGCGCCGTCGGTGCCGTTGATCATCGCCAGGCGCTTGAAGCCGCGTGCCTTGATATCGGCGATCTTCTTGAGGCACACCATGCGGTCGGTGGGCGGGGTCTTGAACACATAAGGCCGTACGGGTTCGACGATTTCGATGCCCGCAGCCATGGAGACCATCGGAATCCTGGCGTCCTCGAAGACGGGCGCCACGGCCAACGTGATGCCGGTGGTGCTGGTGCCCAGCACCGCGACCACCTTGTTCGAATCCACCAGGCGCGAGGCAAAAGTCCGTGCTGTGTTCGCATCAGTCGCATCGTCATAGATGGTCAGTTCGATGGGACGGCCCAGAACGCCACCGCCCTCGTTGATCTTCTTGACGTAGTGGCGCAGCGTGATGTCCTGCGGCTCCCCCAGGAAAGAAGCCGGACCGGTCTTGGAAATGATGGCGCCGATGCGGATCGGGTCTGCTGCGATGGCCGACGACAGGGTCAGTGCCATCAGCATCGATCCCGATACAAAAAGTGAGGATAGCTTTTTCAATTTTGTCTCCTTATTGAGTTGGATTGTCAACCCGGCCTCACTCGGCCGGCTGGCTTCTGGCTCTCTGTCATCAATCGATGGTCGTCTGGATCGACCAGGATCGATCGCTTCAGGTTATCACATCATTGATACATCATCAAATACTTTGAATGCTGTTTTGTATTGAAAAATCATGAAGCGGTCGAATACCTCAGGCGGGCCGAAAGACAGGAGCGCGTCGCGCCTGGAAAGCCGTGATGCCTTCTGCGTAGTCGCTGGTCAGGGCCAGTTCCCCCTGCAACTTGGCCTCTGCCGCCAGGACCCGCTCCAATGACCAGCCTTGCGATTCGCGCAGCAAGGCCTTTTGCCGCGCAAAGGCGGTCGCGGGGCCGTTCGCGCAGGCTTGGGCGAACAGGCGAGCCCGGGCATACAGCTCCTGGTCGGGCCAGCAGCGCTCGATGAGACCCGCCGCCGCCGCCGCATCGCCATTGAGGTTCTCCGCCGAATAGATCATCTCCAGCACCTTGCCCGGGGCGAGCCGGCGACAGAGGAACCAATGCCCTCCGCTGTCCAGCGCGGCTCCCAGCCTGGCGAACGGAATGCCAAAGCGCGCCGACGGCGAGCCGTAGACCACGTCGCATGCGAGGGCGAGGCCCAGGCCGAACCCCATCGCGGCCCCCTGGACGGCGGCCAGCGTCGGTTTCTCCAGCCGGTGCAAGGCTTCGATGACGGGGTTCATTTCGTTGGCCAAGATGGCTTCGGCGCTTTCCCCCGGCTTGGCCGTGGCCAGGTCGCGTCCGCTGCAGAACGCCTTACCGGTGGCGCTGATGAAGAGGCAACGCACCGTCTCGTCTTGGCGCGCCGTCTCGATGGCGACGCCCAGGCGGGCGACCATGGTGGGCGTCACCGCGTTCATTTTCTCGGGCCGGTTCAGGCGGATCTCCATCACGCCGCTCTCGCTTTGGATCACGATTTCATCGGTCATCGGGTTTCCTTCCGTATTTGTCAGCACGACACCAATGTAGTACATTGTTCGATATTTTAGTTGTCACATTTGTTTTATTTAGGAGAACGCATGAAGACCCGTCTTTCACTGTCCAACGAAGCCGGTCGCCGACAGGCGCTCAAGCGGTTCGGGTACGCCGAAGCGCCACCTGCCGATGACGCGATCGACCTGGAGCACGAGTGGCGCCTGCTGGCCCCGGGAATCGATCCCGCCTTGGCGGATGTGCCGCTGAACCGGCTCGAGCCCGCGAAGCAGGCGCTGGCGATCGACCGCGTGCGCCAGCGGCGCGAACTCGACCGGATGATGGAGGCTTGCGATCAGGCCCACGCGTCCATTGCCGAAGGCGGGGCGGGGCCTGATCTGGTGGAGGCGTACACGCGGTTGCGGGATCGCTTCGAGGATGCCGTGGAGGCGTTTATGGCATCCGGCGAAACGCTGGCGACTAGGCTGAGGCCAGCTGGTTGATGTAGCGGTCCCTCTCGGCCCGTTTCTGGATCTTGCCCGTGGCGCCGCGCAGCAGGGCGTCACGGAACTCGATGGATTTCGGGATCTTGAACTTGGCGAGGCGGTCGCGGCTCCAGGCCAGCACCTGCTCCTGGGTGAGGTCCGAGCCAGGCCGCTGGACGATGGCGGCGTGCACGATCTCGCCCCAGTGGGTGTCGGGGACGCCGAACACGCAGACCTCCAGGATGTCGGGGTGGGCGGACACGGCGTTTTCCACCTCGATGGGATAGACGTTGTAGCCCCCGGTGATGATCATGAACTGCTTGCGGTCCACCAGGTAGATGTAACCCTTCTCATCCATGCGTCCCATGTCGCCTGTCATGTAGGCGTTGTGACGCAACGCGTTGGCGGACAGTTCGGGTTCGTCCAGGTATCCCTGCATGATGAATCCCCCCTGCACCGAAATCTCGCCGACCTCGTTGACCTCGCAAGGGGTGCCGTCGTCGCGCAGGACGCGGACGATCGCATGTGGGGTAGCCATCCCGCACGATTCCAGCATCTTCTCGCTGCCCGAGAGCGCCCGGGCATGGTCTTCGGCGCTGAGTTTGGCGAAGAACCCACCACAGCCCTCGGTCGCGCCATACACCTGCTCGAACACCGCATTGGAGAAGGTGGCGGCGGCCCTCCGTATCAGGGCGGGTGGCGTGGGCGCCGAACCGTAGGTGATGCAGCGGACGCTGTCCACCTGCCGTGGCCGGACCTTTTGCTCTTCGCACAGCGCGTTGAGCATGGTGGGTACCAGGAGCACGCGGGTCACGCCATGCTGCTGCATCAGGTCCAGCGCCAGAGCCGGCTCGAACCCCGGCATCACGACGGTCTTGAATCCCTTGAGCACGTTCCAGATGGCGAGCACGATGGGGGTTCCCGCCCCCGGGAAGGTGTGCAGCCAGACGTCGTCGTGGCGGAACCCGAAGTCCATCAGGCTGTGCGCTATTGCATAGTCGATAGCCTGATGGGTCCAGACCGCGGCCTTGGGCCGGCCAGTCGATCCGGTCGTGTAGCAATACTGGGCGATTTCATGGCGAACCTCGGCGACGGGCCGTCCGGCATGATGAGCCAGATCGTCCGCGTACTGGCCCAGATCCTGCTGGCCATCTCCGGCGCTCAGCACCTTGAGGCCGGGCAGCGCCGGCACCAGGCTGGCGTAGGCGTCTTCCACGTACACCAGGCTGCAGGCGCAATGCTGTAGGATCGTTCCGATCTCGCCCGCAGCCATCCGGTAGTTCAGGCCGACGCGAACCGCTCCGATCCGAGCCGCGGCGTAAACGAGTTCGACCATCACCGGGCCGTCACGCGTCAGGCTGCCGACCACCTGACCGGGCTTGACGCCACGGGCCTGCAGCGCCGCAGCCAGGGCATCGACACGCCGGTCCACCTCGGCCCAGGTAAGCGTACGAGACACATACGCGTACGCCGGTTCGTCGGGCCAGCGTCGCGCGGCGTTCCTCAGCATGTCTGAAAGTGTCACGACCATTTCTTTGTCTCCTTGCTGTTGAATGAATGGGAAGATGCAGGCCCTGGCGCGGGAACCTCGTTTATGCTACGTGCGTTAAATTTTCGATGCAATATATGTATCATCAGATAGGGCTTTCTTGACATGTCCACACACCCCTCCATACGCCGTCTAGTCACCCATCTGAAAGAGTCCCATCGCTTCTCGCCAAAGGCGATCATCAGCACCGTTTTCGGTGACCTGATCCTGCCGCACGGGGGCTACATCTGGCTGGGTAGTCTGGTGGAGTCGGCCTCCCTGTTCGGCATCAGCGCTTCCCACGCCCGCACTTCGATACTCCGTCTGGGGTACGAGGGCTGGCTCAAGAACTTTCGGGTCGGCAAGCTCAGCTACTACACGATGTCGGAGGACGTCATGCGCGACTACGTCACGCCGATCTATGGTGTCCCGAACGAGGCGTGGACCGACGACTGGCTGATCGTCTACACGGCGATGGCGGACCTGCCCAAGCAGTCCTACACGAAGTTGAGGCAGGCCTTGATCTGGGAAGGCGTCGGCCAGTTGTCCCCCCATGTCTTCATCGTTCCCGCAGCCAATGGAGAGCGCATGCGCCACGTCCTCGATGAGTTCAAGCTGGCCAACCGGGTGCAGATGCTGAGCGCCCAGACCGTGGCGGGCAAAGACCCTGATCTGGTGCGTCGCATGGTCCGGGAAGCCTGGACCCTTTCCGAGATCGAGAAGAAGTACGAGGGTTTCCTTGCGCGCTTCCGGCCGCTGCTCCAGGTGATCGAGCGCCATGGCGAATCGCTTGACGACGAGACCTGTTTCGTCATCCGCACGCTGCTCATACTGGACTACCGCGTGATCGCCATCCGGGATCCCCATCTGCCCTCCAGCCTGTTGCCTCACCCCTGGGCGGGGCACGCCGCCTTCGCCCTTTGCAAGGCCTTGTACCAGCAGGTGCTCGACGGGTCGGAAGCCTATTTGCACCGGGTGATGAAAACGTCCGATGGGCCATTGAGACCTCCCAACCAGGCGTTGTGGAGCCGGTTCGGTGGCTTGGGTGACTGAGCGCATGGCCGAAGGCGGCCACGCCGTCTCCGGGGTGCCGGCGTGGACGGGCCTCATCGTGGCTGGACCGCGGCCGACAGCAGTTCGGGAATCCGCCGCAGCTTGAGCCGGCAGCGCCCTTCCTGGGCCTGCTCGGTTTCGCGCAGGTCGATGCGTTTCCAGCCCGGGTAGTCCACCCATTCCAGCCCACGCGCGCGCAGCAGAGCCTCGACTCCGGTCCTGTCGCCGCTGGCCGCGGGCTCCTGCAGCACCCGGGTCGCGAGGCGGTGGGAATCGGTCCGGTTCAGGCCGATCGTTCCGCTGGCGCCACGTCGCGCCCAGCCGACGACGTAGAGCCGGTCATCGACCTGGCCGGCGTCGTTCCTCACCACGCCGTCGATGACGGGCAGCTGCAGGCGGTTGGTCTGTCCGTAGCCGATGCAGCTGACGGCGAGATCGATCTGGAGCGTTTCGGTCACGGTCGCGTGGCCACCCGAGCGGGCCATGACGACGCCGCCCACGCGCTCGGGGGCGTCGGCGGCGGGGAGGAACCGCAGGGGTTGCGCATGAAAGCGGAATTCGACCGTGGGTTGACCTGGGACATCTGCAACGCCCTCGCGCGCCACGGGCAGCGAAAGCAAGGCCTGCAGCACGGCATCACCTTCGGTGGCGCGGTCGACGCGCAGGTCCGCCCAGGCCGCGTGGGTGCGGGCATCGATCCGGACCCCACCGGGCCGTTCGCGTATCAGCTCCTTCAATTCCGCCAGCGAGAACTTCACGTGTTCGGGGCCCCGCCGAACCGCGATCACGACGCGGCGCCCCGGTTGCCGACACAGCGCCCGCTGAACGGTGGGTGACAGGTCCGAATGGGCGAAGCCATCCGCCTCTTTCAGGAGCAGCCGGGCGACGTCCAGGCTGACATTGCCCGCGCCGATCACGAGCACGTTCCGCGCCCTGGCGACTTGCGCCGAGAAGTCCTGCCCCAGCGGGTGGTCGTTGTACCAGCAGGCCAGCGCGCCCGAGCCCATGACGCCATCCAGTCGTTCGCCGGGCACCTGCAGCCGCCGGTCGCGGTTCAGGCCAGTGGCCAGCACCGTGGCGTCGTACTGCCGGCGCAGCTCTTCCAGCGGCACGTCCCTGCCGATGTCGATGCCCCCATAAAAGCCGATCCGCTCGTTCTCCAGGATGCGCCCGAGCGTTCGGGTCACGGCCTTCGTGCCTTGGTGGTCCGGCGCAACGCCGTAGCGGACCAGGCCGAATGGCGTGGGCAACCGCTCGATGACATCGACCCGTGCTTCGGGATCGCCCCGCAGCAGTGCCTCGGCCATGTAGCAGCCGGCGGCGCCGCTGCCGATCACGGCATAGCGTCGCGGTCTCGTCGATGGCGTCTGCTGCGGCACGCTCAGGCCTCCGCGTGGCTTCGGAAAGCGGGATGCCTGAGCCACTCCGCGAGCGTGTCGGCCAATTGGTCAGGAGCGGTCAGCGCGGGGAAATGCCCCCCCTCGGGGAAGTCGTGCCGCAGGCGCAACAGGTGGCCCCGCTCCACCCAGCGGGTGGGTGGGGGCGGGAAGAAGCCGCTGCCGAAGAACGCGCAGGCGGTCGGTACCTCGCAGCGTTGGCCGGGCGACAGTTCGTGCCGCTGCGTGCGGTCCGCGTGGTAGATCCAGCCCGCTGTGGCGAGGCTGCCCGAGAACCAGTACAGGCTGGCGAGGTCGAGCATCCGTTCGCGGGGAATGAGCGGGGGCTGATCGGTGCCGGCCCCGACCCAACCATGGTATTTGTCCAGCAACCACGCGGCCACGAAAGCGGGGGAATCGGCCAGACCGTAGGCCAGCGTCGTGGGGCGGGTCGCTTGTTGCTCGCGGTAGCCACCGTCGGCCGCCAGCCTGCGCTGTACGTCTTTCACCCAACGCTTTTCGTCGTCGTCCAGGGGCTGGTCCGGCGTCAAGGCGGGGCGCAGCCCCAGCATGCTCAGGTGCAGTCCGTGCAGGCGCCGCGGCTGGTCGATCGCGATCCACGACGCGACGACCGCGCCCCAATCCCCGCCGTGCGCATGGAACCGCGGGCAGGCAAAGGCCTCATCCAGCAGGCGGACCCAGGCCCCGGCGATCTCGCGGGCGTGCACAGGGCGGGGCGTCGATGAATACCCGAAGCCAGGCAAGGACAACAGGATCACCGTCACCCCCTCGTCGGCGTGGCCGCCGTGCCGTTCCGGGTGGGCCAGGCGATCGACGAGGGCATGGAATTCGCAGGGCAGGCTTGGCCAGCCGTGGGTCATGACCAGGGGTGGCAGGGTGGGGTTGGAGCCTGGCTCCAGCGTGGCGTGCACGTTCAGCGATGTCCCGTCGGCCAGCGAGACCGGCACAAGGTACTGGGCGAAGCGATTGAGACGGTACGCCGCCGCTTCGAAGTCATAGCCGTCATGCCATTCGGCGAGAAATGCCTGCAGGTAGTCCTGTGGTGGACCGGTGCGCCAGTCCGGGCCGCTGGCCTGTGGGGCCGAAGGGCGGCTGGACAGGCGCCGACGCAGGTCGGCTACCGCCGCGGGGTCGAATCGCACCTGGAACGGTACGCCCCCGCGTGGCACGGGCAGGACGGAATGGCCGGTGTCACGCATGACGGAAGACGGGCTTGCGTTTCTCGGCGAAGGCGCGCATGGCCTCCTTTTGGTCCTCCAGCGCAAACGTGGCGTGCAGCAGGCGGCGCTCCAGGTTCAGGCCTTCCCGCAGCGGTGTCTCGAAAGCCGCCCGGATCGACTCCTTGATCATGTAGACGATGGGCCGGGAGCATTGGGCGATGCGCTGGCCGATGTCGATGGCCTTGTCGAGGTGGGTTCCGGCCTCGACCACCAGCGACACGATGCCGATGCGCTCGGCTTCCACGGCGTCGATGTGTCGCCCGCTCAGGCACAGCTCCATGGCCTTGGCCTTGCCAATGGAGCGTGCCAGGCGCTGGGTGCCACCGCCGCCGGGGATGGTGCCGACCAGCACCTCGGTCTGGCCGAAACGGGCGGTGGTGTCGGCCACCACGATGTCGCACATCAGCGCGAACTCGCAGCCGCCACCCAAGGCGTACCCGGCGACGGCGGCGATCACGGGCTTGCGGCAGCCGTCGATGGCCAGCCAGTCCCGGGTCACGAAATCTTCCAGATAGGCGTCGGCGAACCGCTTTTCGGTCATTTCCTTGATGTCGGCGCCCGCGCTGAAGATGGCGCTTCCACCCGTGATCACGATGGCTCCCACGCCCTCGTCAGCCTCGAACGCCCGAAGGGCCGCGTCGAGTTCGGCCACCAGGGCGCGGTTCAGCGCGTTGCGGGCATCGGGCCGATGCAGGGCGATCACGCCCACGCCATCGCGGGTTTCGGTCTTGAGGTGCTGCATCGCCGTGCCTCAGGTCTGGCTCGTCATGCGGGCGTCGAGCTCGGCGTCGTCCATGGCGTAGCCGGTGCGCATGTCGTAATCCGCCTCCACGCCATCAACCCATTCCAGTCCGGCTTCCTTGAGGCGCTTGCGTGTCAGCTCCAGGTAGCGCTCCTGGGTTTCCTCGGGCTTCATGATCTTGAGGCCCATCTCGTAGTAGCGGTCGAAATTCTTGGACGCGTTGTCGCCTGGGAGGCTGGGCCGGCCGCAATGGCCCAGTCCGGTGGCGATGAATTTCGGGACCCGCGCCTGCAGCCGCTCGCGCGCCTTCTCGCCGCCGAACTGTATGCACCGCTTGGCCGCCCACAGGCCGAAGCCCATGTGGCCGACCTCTTCGCGGGAGATCCGCTCGGAGACGCGGGCCCAGGGGAGGTATGAGCACTTCTCGTACTGGGAGAGGAAGATGACCGCCGCCGGCGTTGCCACGCAGGACATCATGGCGACGTCTTCCCAGCACTGGTACTGGTCACGCCAGTAAGAGCGGCGAAAGCCGTTGATGATGTTGACCTTGCTCGGGTCGGGATTCTCCGGGTTGTCCCGCAACTCGGCCAGGCGGGCCTTCACGTCGATGCCCAGTTCCTCGACCAGCGTCCACAGATAGAACGCGTGGCCGTATTCCTCCATGGTCTTCTTGGCCAGCCGGTAGGCCTCTTCGGGCCGGGGGGCGAACTGCATGTTCTCGCCCACCCGCTGGGCGCCCGCGTATTCCGAGTCGGCCTGGAAGGTGAGCAAGTGGACCAGGGCCTGCTTGTATTCGGGCGGCATGGCGTCGCCTTTGTCATAGAACTTCATGGTGACTCCGTTCTGAAGGGTTGTGTTGTCGCGCTATTGGGTCTGTCTCCGATCTCGATGTTATGACACATAAACTTAATCGTCAAAACTTTTTTTGTATTTCATTTTATTGATCTTCGGTAGAGGCCAGCCCCGGTTGGTGCCACCGGGGCCAATAGAGGCGAACCGCCTCCCCATCGGTCCGCAGGCCACGGCAGCCGTCGAGCGCGGGCGGTCGTTCGGCGGACTGGCCGTCGTCCCGAACCGCGACGACCTCGCCGGCAAACGACTGGATAACCAGCGTGGGCAGCATGCCGGCGAGCGTGGTCAGGTGGTGGCAGCCCGACCGCTCGCCCAGGCGGTCCTTCAAACGCGCGGAGAAACGATCGAACACATTGAGTCCGACCAACTTCGCGTAGTCGTCCTCCGAGGACCGGCAAGACACCTCGAAAGGAACCGAGTGCATGCGTGCGCGGGCCTGAGTCACCGTGCCATCGGTGCTCAGCGTGCAGGCCAGGGTCATGCCGTGTATCGGAACGCCGGCGGGGTGATCACCGGCCCCGCCGGGAAAGGTCCGCATCTTGCGGTCATGCAGGGTGAGCTCCATCTCCCACAGGCCATCGTCTCGGACATAGGCCACAGCTTCTATCTGTCGCAGGTGGATCATCTGGCGGCTCATCGCGGTTCTCCTGTGTCTGGCTGCGCGGTTGAAAATTTTCTATATGATACATTTCACGATCTGTAAGTTGTAATCTTGTATCTTATTGGAATGGAACACGCATCGTGGAATCACTCTTGATCGTGGTGGGCACGCAGTCCGGAAACGCCGCCATGGTGGCGCAGACCATGAAGAACCGGCTGGAGCAGCTGGGTATCGGCGTGGAAATGCTGCCGGAGGATTGCGCAGACCCGTCCACCCTGGTGGGGCGTGCCTGGATCCTGGTCTGTTGTTCCACGCATGGCGCCGGCGATGTCCCAGACAACTTGGTCGAGCTGATGAACGCGTTGGCAGACCAGAGCGTCGATCTGGACGGGGTGGCCTATGGTGTCATCGCCCTGGGCGACCGGACCTACTCGGACACGTTCTGCGGCGGTGGCCGTCGTGTCGACGGACTTTTGTCCCTGCTCGGCGCCCAGCGCGTCGGCGCGATGCTGGAAATCGATGCGTCCACGCAACCCTTTGCCGACGAGGTAGCCCTGCAGTGGTTGCCGGGTTGGCTTCGGGATGTCAAGACGCTGTCCCCTCGCTGATTCAACAAGGAGCATTTCCATGACTATCCAAGCCCTGGTGACCCGAAAGGCCGACGGCAAGACGACCTCGTCCCTCGAGACCTTTGATGAGACGGCCCTCGGAGACGGCGACGTCACAGTTGTCGTCGAGTGGTCGACAGTGAACTAAAAGGATGGGTTGGCGTTGGCAGGCGCCCACATCATGCAAAGTTACCCGCTGATCGGCGGGATCGATTTCGCCGGCACCGTCGAACGTTCGGACCATCCCGACCTCCAGCCCGGCGATCGGGTCCTGGCCAACAGCTGGGGTTTGAGCCAGACCCACCACGGCGGCTACGCACAAAAGGTTCGCGTGCCACGCGAGTGGTTGATTCGCGTCCCGGAGCGCTTCACCACGCGCGACGCCATGGCGATCGGCACGGCGGGCTACACTGCCATGTTGTGTGTTCTGGGGCTGGAGCACGGCGGCATCACGCCGGGGCATGGCGACATCCTGGTCACGGGCGCCAGCGGAGGGGTGGGTTCGATCGCGGTCGCGCTGCTGTCCAGCCTGGGCTACCGCGTCGTTGTCTCGACCGGTCGACCGGAAGAGTCGGGTTACCTGGCTGAACTGGGCGCGGCCGACGTCATCGATCGTCAGACGCTGTCCGCGCCGGGCAAGCCGATCGCGGCGGCGCGTTGGGCGGGGGTCGTGGACTCGGTGGGTAGTCATACCCTCGCCAACGTGATCGCGCAGACCCAGTACCGGGGGGTCGTCACCGCCTGCGGTCTGGCGCAGGGGACAGACCTGCCGTCATCGGTGCTGCCCTTCATCCTGCGCAACGTCACCCTGGCCGGCATCGATTCGGTCAACACCCCGATCGCCGTGCGAGAGCAGGCCTGGGCACGCCTGGCCCGCGACCTGGACCTGGGCAAACTGGCGGCCACCACGGTCGAGGCCAGGCTGGGCGACGTGCCCGATCTGGCCCGTCGGATCCTGAAGGGGCAGATCCGGGGGCGCACCGTGATCAATATCGGCGCCTAATCCAGCGCCAGCATCACCGGCGCTTGGTCGCAGGTGCGGTCGTCCTTGCCCGGTGCCTTGTCGATCTCGCAGGCGCGGGCGCGGGTCTTGAGCGCGTCGGTGACCAAGATGGGCGTTGTTGCACAAAGGCCCGGGTGGACGCAGTAACCCCAAATCCAACCCCAGACGGACTTATGCCACGGCCACTGTCACCGGGCGTCCGAGCTGGTTGAACGGTTGAGCAGGGCCACACGGATGTGCAACTCCGTCACCTGACGCTCAAACGTCCTGGCCATCACCCACTCGCCCAACCGCTTGAAGCAGTTCATCTTCGTCTCCAGCCGATCAAACAGGAATACGCTTGGACGTCGTTGCAGAACTACTGTGGGCTGACCTGACATCAAAATCGCTGACGTTGCTGCAAATCAACGCGCTCCAGGACGCGAAATTTTTGGAACTGACCAGTACCGTTCTCGGTAGAGCGCGTGCCAAATTCCAAAAGCAAAACGGGACAACCACTGCTAAGTGATTGTCCCGTTTGGACTTTTTGGCGGAGCGGACGTCTTACGCATCCAAACTCACCAAACTCCACTAAGCTCTACTTCCCCTCTATAACTGATCATTTTCACTGGTGATGTACTCTTGCAGAATCCAGTAATCTCCAATAAAATCTCGATCATAGTGGAGGGTAAATAGGTGGGTAGGATTGCTGCAAAACCATTGACTGCCAAGCAAGTCGAAAGCGAAAAGCGCGACGGCTATTACGCCGACGGCGCATGTCCAGGCTTGAACCTTCAAGTGGCTAAAGGTCAAGGCCGAATCACACGAAGCTGGGTGTTTCGGTATACATCTCCAACGGTTGTGTCGCAATAGCGGCGCCGAGGCGGCAAATGGCCGTTGATGTCGATCGGTTTCAATGAGCCAAGCTGTAAAACTGGTCGGCGGCGGACATGGTGTTGCCACTCGGGCAGCGCTGCTGCCCTTTCTTGATCATGTGCATGGTCTCGATGCCGGCGATGATGCGTCTGGCGGACCAGAAAGACTTGAACCCCATCATCGGTCGGGTTCGTCGCTTGATCGCCCGGTGGTCCTGCTCGACGATGTTGTTGAGGTACTTCGACTGGCGCAGTTCAATTGCCACGCCGCTGTCGGCGATCAAGCCTCGCACAGCTGCGGTGTTGGCGCCGCTCTTGTCAATCGTGATCTTTTCGGGGACGTCATGCAAGTCAATGGCACGCTCGAAGAATCGGCGGGCCGCCGCTACATCGCGCCGAGCGGTGAGCAAGAAGTCCACGGTGTACCCGAGCTTGTCGACGGCGCGGTATAGATACTTCCACTGACCGCCGACCTGGATATACGTTTCATCGACTCGCCAGGAGCGCCCCACCGGACGCTGGCGCCGGCGAAACACCTTGGCCAGCACCGGCAACATCTTCAGTGCCCAGCGGTGAACCGTGGCGTGATCGACCTGGATGCCGCGTTCAGCCATCATCTCTTCCAGGTTGCGCAGGCTCAACGGGTAGGCCGCGTACCAGCGAACGCACACCAGCATCACTTCCAGCGGATAGTGCAGCCGTTTGAGGACCCCACGCAGGACCGAATTCTGGAGCTGGAATGACAACGCTTGCATCATCAAATCCTAGCCGTTCCGCTTATTGCGACACAACC
>JACCDI010390053.1_pt1 | contig 22992 bp, 21 predicted proteins | sample 7442791 | NCBI WGS metagenome assembly JACCDI01 (sample SAMN15323434, study PRJNA562643) | freshwater metagenome | isolation source: river surface water | place: USA:Blue River Watershed | collected 2017-08-15
AATCATGGAACCTGTAAATTTGTACGAATGTACATTAGGTGAATCTTGTTTTGTGGGCCCATTTGTAGAAATTCAGAAAGGTGTAGTAATAGGCTCATTTACAAAAATTCAATCGCATAGCTTTGTTTGTGAATTAGTTAGCATTGGTGAGCAATGTTTTATAGGTCATGGAGTTATGTTTATAAATGATCTTTTTAGTGATGGCGCACCAGCGAATGGAGATAAAAGTAAATGGAAAGCTACTCGCATAGGGAATAAGGTTTCTATCGGATCTAATGCAACTATTCTTCCTGTAACAATATGTGATCAGGTAGTTATTGGTGCCGGTGCAGTAGTTACAAAAGATATTATGGAACCGGGCACATATGTAGGCAATCCGGCAAGAAAATTATTGAAATAGAAAAGTAAAGAGTAAGTTTATCATATTAAACGTATTCATTACTAAAGGTTTAAATTTAATTTATGCACAATCTTTATAAAAATTTAGCAAATCAAGAACAACGAAATCAATTAATTCCGTTGTTTGAAAAAAATATAACACGCACTATTGTTGCGGGTCAAGATTATATTCCAGTTACTGGAAAAATTATAGATGCAGAGGATGTATTAATGGGTATTGAAGCAACTATGGATGCATGGCTCACGGCTGGCCGTTTTAGTGCAAAATTTGAAAAGGATTTTGCATCGTATATGGGTGCTCGTTATGCTTTTTTAGTCAACTCTGGATCCTCGGCTAATCTCTTAGCTTTTTATACGCTTACCTCTCCTAAATTAGGCGATAGGGCAATTAAACCTGGTGATGAAGTGATCACCGTAGCGGCTGGTTTTCCTACCACGGTAAATCCTATGGTACAATTTGGTTGTATTCCTGTGTTTGTAGATGTACAATTAGGTTCTTATAATATTGATGTAACACAACTTGAAGCTGCGCTTTCGCCAAAAACTAAAGCGATAATGATTGCACATGCTTTAGGTAATCCGTTTAACCTAGATGCAATCATGGCATTTGCAAAAGAACATCAATTATGGGTGATTGAAGATGATTGCGATAGTTTAGGTGCTACTTATCGTGATAAAAAAACGGGCACCTTTGGAGATTTAGCAACGGTTTCTTTTTATCCTGCTCACCATATAACCATGGGCGAAGGTGGAGCCGTATTAATCAACAATGCATCGCTTAAAAAAATTGCAGAAAGCTTTAGAGATTGGGGAAGAGACTGTTGGTGTGCACCGGGTTGCGATAATACTTGTGGCAAACGCTATGATTGGCAATTAGGTCAGTTGCCCGAAGGCTATGATCATAAATATACATACTCGCATATTGGTTTCAACTTAAAAGTTACCGATATGCAAGCGGCTTTTGGTTTGAGTCAATTGCAAAAAGTAGATCAGTTTGTAGCTAAGCGAAGAGCCAATCATGCTGCTTTATTAGAACGTTTTAAAAGTTTAGAGGATCTATTTATTTTACCAGAAGCTACCGAACATAGCCAACCAAGTTGGTTTGGCTTTATGCTTACTATTCGTGAAGGTGTAGCTGTTGATAGAAATAAATTAGTAGCTTATTTAGAAGAACAAAAAATTGGCACTCGTTTATTCTTTGGTGGAAATATTCTTCGTCAGCCTGCCTATGCAGATGTAGCACATAGAAAAATTGGCGATTTAAAAAATACGGATACTATTATGACCAATTCTTTTTGGTTAGGTGTATGGCCAGGCCTAAATGAATCTCATTTCGACTATATGTTAGAAAAAGTAAAAGCTTTTGTAGGTAGATAAGCTATAATTGTTGAATCAAATTTACTTCCATCAATAGATTTTAATAAATAATGAATTTTGCTATCATAGGTTGCGGACATATTGCAAAACGACACGCACAATTAATTCCTACTTATGGGAATTTAGTAGCGGTATGTGATATCGATACCTTAAAGGCAAATCAATTTGCAGCAACATATGCTGCTCGAGCTTATTATTCTTTAACAGATTTATTGTTAAAAGAAGAAGCCTTAGATTTAGTTGTTATTTGTACGCCTAATGGATTGCATGCGCAGCACGCTATCGAATGTCTTAAAGCAAAAAAGCATGTCTTGTGTGAAAAACCAATGGCCATTAATTCGGTTGATTGTGATGCAATGATTGCGATAGCAAAAGAGAATCATAAAGAACTTTTTGTAGTAAAACAAAATCGTTTTAATCCACCTGTGCAAGCGCTTAAAAAAGCACTGAGTGAAAATCGATTAGGCACTTTGTTTTCTGTGCAAGTAAATGGTTTTTGGAATCGAAATGATCAATATTATAAAGATGCGTGGAGAGGTACATTAGATTTAGACGGCGGTACTTTATATACCCAATTTTCTCATTTTATAGATGTATTGTTATATTTAATGGGAGATCTAGAATCGGCACAATGGCTTGGTAAAAATTTTATGCATACCAACAGTATAGCCTTTGAAGATACAGGAATAATAAGTTTGCAATTTAAAAATAAGGCTATTGGCACTATGCATTATACCGTTAATGCCTATGATAAAAATATGGAGGGTTCTATTACAATTTTTGGTACAAAAGGAACGGTGAAAATTGGTGGAGCATATTTAAACGAAATAACATATCAATCTATTGAAGACTATACTTTAGATGCAACTCCTACAAATGTTAAGGAGAATGATTATGGAACCTATAAAGGGAGCATGAGTAATCATGATAAAGTATATGAAAATATGATGCACGTTTTAGCAAACCAGGCATTACCCATTACTTCTTTGGAAGAAGCAAAAAATACGGTTTATTGGATAGAGCAGCTTTATAAAAAATAAGTTGTTGAAATTTTTACACCCATTAAAATCTAATTAATAAAAAAAGTTATTTAAATAATTTTCAAATTGTATATTTGTGTATCAAACGTTATTAGCCATTTTAATCTTTAGTAGTATAATTGCAACGTAATTATATCTGTGACTGAGGAAAAGCGTAGCTTTGAATTCAATATAATCCTCATTTTTTCTTTAATTTTCCCTTATTTTTAATAATGAATGTAGCTGTCATAGGTCTTGGATATGTTGGTTTGCCTCTTGCTGTAGAGCTTGGCAAGCACTATGATGTTGTTGGTTTTGATATCAATTCGAAACGTGTAAAAGAACTTCAAGCTGGTTTTGATAGAACAGGCGAAGCATCGAGCGAACAAATACAATCGAGTAAAGGAATACGTTTTTCTGATACTCTAGATGCAATAGCTTCTTGCAATTTTTATATTGTTACCGTTCCCACACCTATCGATCAATTTAAAGCTCCCGATCTGAAGCCATTGCTTAAAGCGAGTGCTATGCTGGGAAGTATTTTAAAGAAAGGAGATATTGTAGTGTATGAAAGTACTGTATACCCTGGTTGTACTGAAGAAGATTGTGTGCCGGTATTAGAAAACACAAGTGGTTTGCAATTCAATAAAGATTTTTTCTGTGGTTATTCGCCAGAGCGTATCAATCCAGGGGATAAAATAAATACGCTTAGCAAAATAAAAAAAGTAACCTCTGGTTCTACTCCTGATGTTGCCAAAAAAATAAATGATGTGTATGCTAGCATCATTACTGCAGGTACGTTTATGGCAAGTAGTATTCGTGTGGCAGAAGCATCTAAAGCTATTGAAAATGCTCAGCGTGATGTCAATATTTCTTTTGTCAACGAGTTGGCGCTTATTTTCGATCGTATGGGTATCGATACCCAAGAAGTATTAGCCGCAGCGAGCACTAAATGGAATTTCTTACCGTATAAACCCGGTTTAGTAGGCGGGCATTGTATCGGAGTGGATCCTTATTATTTAGCGCATAAAGCGCAAGCTTTAGGATATCATCCGCAAGTAATATTAAGTGGCCGAAGAGTCAATGATAACATGGGTTTGTTCATAGCCAATAAAACAGTAAAATTGATGATACAGAAGGGTATTGCTGTTAAAGGGGCAAAAGCTTTGGTTTTAGGTATTACATTCAAAGAAAATTGTCCAGATATTAGAAATACTCGTGTTGTAGATATTATAGACGAGCTTAAACAATTTGGTATGCAGGTAGATGTTTATGATCCTCATGCAAATGCAGATGAAGTTGAAGAAGATTATAATATTACCTTATGTAATGAGTTGGCCAATAACTATAATGCCTTAATTGTTTGTGTTGCACATCAAGAATTTAAAGAATTACAGTTTAATAAATTATTAGCAGCTAATGCTGTTGTCTTCGATACCAAAGCTATTTGGAATAAAGAAGAAGTTGATGCTAGATTATAATTGTCTTTCTTTATAGAGCATAGACAAATACGTTGGAAAATATAGAAAAATAATTCCTACCTAATTTATTCGTATTATGAATCATGATCAAGCCTATAAAGAATGGGACTTAGTAATAGAGCCCCAAAGTTCTTTATTTGATTTACATTTAAAAGATGTTTGGAGATACCGCGATTTATTATGGTTGCTCGTAAAGCGCGACTTTGTTTCGTTTTATAAACAAACTATTTTAGGTCCACTTTGGTTTTTTATACAACCGTTGTTTACCACTATCATCTTTACTTTTATTTTTGGCAATTTAGCCGGACTTAGTACGGATGGTTTGCCTCAACCATTATTTTATATGGCGGGTATAACGGCATGGAATTATTTTGCAGATTGCCTTACTAAAACGAGCACCGTATTTAGAGATAATGCTCAGATATTTGGTAAAGTATACTTTCCAAGATTAATAATGCCCTTAAGCATAGTAGTAAGTAATTTAGTACGCTTTGGAGTGCAATTTTTATTGTTTGTATTAATGATGCTGTATTATTATTTTAATCATGCTAATTTTCATATCACTACAGCTATTGTCTTATTTCCTTTATTAGTATTACTTATGGCGTTACTTGGACTTGGGTTGGGACTGATCATAACAGCATTAACTACCAAGTATCGTGATTTAGCTTTTTTAATAAGCTTTGGAGTGCAACTGATGATGTATGCTACAACAGTTATTTATCCATTAAGTGCAGCACCTCCCAAATATAAATTTCTTATTGGACTTAATCCTATGACGGGTATTATAGAAGCTTTTCGATACGGTTTCTTAGGAAGAGGCGTAATAAGCTTTAACACGCTAGGTTATGCTATAATTGTAACAGTCGTATCGTTAGTATTGGGGGTTATTATTTTTAATAAAACAGAAAAAACATTTGTAGATACCGTTTAAAATAAGCTAAAGAAACGCTGTTTTTTAAATTCCATCTTCACTATCAATATGTCTACCGTAATTAAAGTTGAAAATTTATCCAAATTATACCGATTAGGTGAAATTGGAACTGGAACTATCTCTCATGATTTGGAGCGTTGGTTTAAAACTAAAATTCTGCAACAAGAAGATCCTTTTTTAAAAATTGGGGAAAGCAATGATAGAAGTAAGAAAGGAGCGAGTGATATAGTATATAGTTTAAAAGATATCAATTTTGAAATAGAGCAAGGTGATGCTGTAGGTATTATTGGTAGAAATGGAGCGGGTAAAAGCACCTTGTTAAAAATACTCTCTCGAGTAACTACGCCTACAACAGGTAGAATAAATATTAAGGGTAGAGTAGCTAGCTTGTTAGAAGTGGGTACAGGTTTTCACCCAGAACTAACGGGTAGAGAAAATATTTATTTAAATGGCGCTATTCTAGGTATGCGCAAAAAAGAGATAGACCGAAAACTCGAAGAGATTATTGATTTCTCTGGCGTAGAGCGCTATATAGATACACCCGTAAAACGTTATAGCTCTGGTATGTATGTGCGCTTAGCCTTTGCTGTAGCAGCGCATTTAGAATCAGAGATTTTAATTGTAGATGAAGTGTTGGCGGTTGGCGATACCGAATTTCAGAAAAAGTGCTTAGGTAAAATGGATGAAGTAAGTAAAGGTGAAGGTAGAACGGTATTGTTTGTAAGCCATAACATGGCTGCTGTGCAAAAGTTATGCAATAAAGGAATTTTGTTTGAAAGTGGAATGGTTAAGCTTGATTCAATTATATCTGAGGTGGTCGACCATTATCACAAAAATGAAGAAAACAATTTAGAAATTATACCTAACAATACAAAAGATATTTACTTGGAAAAAGTTATGATCTATAGTAATCAAAATGATTTAGTAAAAACAGGTGGAAATGCAATTTTTGAATTAAAGATTCATTCAGAAATCGATATCAATGATATTATAATTGGGATAGGAATCAATGATGCAATTGGAAATAGAATAGTTACTCCGTTTTCATTACATCTTAACAAGATGTATAGCATATGCAAAGGTAAAAATATAGTGTATTGTGAATTACCTTTTGTGGCTTTAAAACCAAATATATACACCGTACAGTTTTACATCGGAACTAAATATCAAGTTTATGATTTTTATGACAAAAATTTTCAATTTGTTATTGAAACTGCTTTGCCTGAATTTTCAAATCTAATACCCGATGCTTCTCAAGGTAATTTAATAATAGATCAAATATGGAAATAAATAATACCGAAATTAACGAAGAAATTTTTTGTTTAAATTTTGAATTAAAAACACTAGCTGAACTTTATTGCTATAATGATGCAGAAAGATGGGTTTATAAATTTATGTCAAAAAATATTGAAAACGAACACCTAAAAAGATATCAATATGTTTTACAATTTGTTAAAAACAAGAACGTTTTAGATATAGCTTGTGGTGCAGGTTATGGATCTTATCTCTTATCAGCTGAGGGTAATGCAAATTCTGTAATTGGTGTAGATATGGATGCTGATGCAATTAGATACGGGAATCATAGATATAAAAACGATAAAATTGTAAGGCATATAGCTGATGCCACTCATTTTACGCATAGTATAAAATTTGATGTTATCGTTTGTTTTGAAACTATTGAACACATAAAAGATTATCAAGGGTTAATTAATAATTTGTATAATAATTTAAATGTAGGCGGATTGTTCTTAATTTCCTCACCAATAACAAAAATCACAAATACAAATCCTAATAACCCGTATCATGTTATTGAATGGAATTTTTATGATTTTCAAAATCTATTTTTAGAAAAATTTAAAGTAAAAGAGATTTTGTTACAGAATATTATTTTAAATAGGTTTAGAATGAATGTTATTTTTAAACTAGTAAATAAGGTATTTAGACATCTTGGATTTTCAAACTTAATATCAAACATAGTTCAGGGTAAGGATTTTGAAGTTTATACGAATCAATACAATATGAATTTGTGTGATTCAGGGTATCAAATGTTAGTTTTAGAAAAGCTATGATTGCAATTGTAATCCCGTTTTACAAAGTAGTATTTTTTGAAGAAACACTTAACTCTTTAGCAAATCAAATTGATAAGCGTTTCAAGGTATATATAGGCGATGATGCTAGTCCTGATGATTGTACTTATTTAATAAATAATTACGCTGATAAATTAGATATATCATATAAAAGATTTGATAACAACATAGGAGCTGACAGTTTATCTAAACACTGGGAAAGATGTATAGAATTTATAGATGATGAATCCATTAACTGGATATTAATTTTAGGAGATGATGATATTTTAGATCAACATGTAATACAAAGTTTTTTCAATAATATAGATAACTTCAATGATACTAATATTGTTAGATTTTCTTCCCAGTTAATTAATGAGATTAGTACTCCTGAATCCGTTATTTATAAACATCCTATTATTGAAAATCCGAATAGTTTATTTTTCAGAAAATTACAAGGTAAAACCAGAAGCTCCTTATCTGAATATGTTTTTAAAAAATCTGCTTTTTTAAAATATAAATTTACAAACTATCCTTTAGCATGGCATACTGACGATAAAGCATGGTTAGATTTTTCTGAAAATAAGAGTATTTTTTCTATTAATAGCGCAGTCGTTAAAGTTAGAATGTCAAAATATAATATTTCCGGTGATAGCAATTCGTCTATAATAATTAAAAAAAAATCTGCTACTATTCAATTTTATCATGATGTTTTGAATAGCCACTTTAATACTTTCACTTATTTTCAGAAAATTGAATTTTTAATAATATTTGAAGATTTTCTAAAAAAATCAGGTATAATCAAGTATAATGATTGGTATATTATTTTTAAGAAATACATTTCAATATTTGATCTAGTATCTATTATTAAACTACTGAAGAGGTTTGTAACTTTTAGTATTAGAAGTAATCACTAATAAATTAAATTTACTTGTTACTTAATTCGTTAGACTCAATCCAATTTCATTTCTTACTTTTTTAAATCGAGCATTAAAAGATATTTAAGTCTTTAATTAAGTATACGTATGGTAACTATAATTTTGGCATGCTATAATCAAGCAAATTTTCTAGTCGATTGTTTACAATCTATACAAAACCAAAGCTTTTCAGATTGGGAATGTATATTGGTTAATGATGGTAGTACAGATGATACTCAAAAAGTTCTAAAATCATTCTGTGAGGAAGATGCTAGATTTCAATATATATACCAAGAAAATCAGGGCGTTGCTGTTGCAAGAAATACTGGATTACAATTAGCAAGAGGAGAATTTATTCAATTTTTAGATGGAGACGATATGGTTCAATCTAGCAAATTAGAATCACAGGTTGCTTTTTTAAGTCACCATACCTCTGTAGATATTGTTTACGGGTCCTCTCGCTATTTTTATGAGGATATGAATGAACTCTTTCCAATACATTATTTAGGATTTAGTCCAACCTTTGAAATGCATTATACAGATTTAAACCAACAAGAAGTACTTTTAAAAACTAACGTTTGTACCAATTGCGCAGCCTTATATAGATCTACTATATTGAGCAAAGGGATATTGTTTAAGTCCGTACAATTTGAAGATTGGCTTTTTAATATACATTGTTCATTTGAGGGATTAATTTTTCATTATGCTTTCCATGATAATTCATTTTCATTAATTAGAATGAATCCAAATAGTTTAATGTTAAAGCACTTGTCGTCATTAAGTAAAAATCTGTTTGATAGGGAACGTAATAAAATTATTAGCAATTATAATTTTAAATCAAAACTTAATAGCTATGCTTCTGTAGCCAAGCCAACGTTCTTCAACTGGAATAAATTACTCAGTGTCAATTTTTATTCTTCTTTCTTTAAAAAAATTCTGCCTTAATTTAAATGAGGGTAACCATAGTCATTCCTTTTTATAAAGGTTTCGATTTGATTAAAAATGCAATCACAAAACTAGATAATCAAAAAACATCATTTGAGTATGATATTTTAATTATTAATTCAAGTGAACCTACTTATAATGAGCAGCTGCTCAATTTATCAAAAAGAATAAAAGTTATTGCTATAGATAGTAAATCATTTAATCATGGAGCTACTCGTAATTTTGCTCTTACGAATACAAGTAGTGAATTTTTAGTTTATACTGTTCAAGATGCTATTCCCCTGAATGAAAATTGGTTAGAGTTTCTGATTCAACCCATGATAGAACATCAACTTGATGCTATTTGTGGCAAGCAAGTGGTACCGCGTCTTGAAGAGTATAATCCCATAGAATGGTTTGCTCCTTTAGATGCACCCTCTTTAAATATAATCCAATTACCTACTTCAAATTATGCTGCTTTGTCTCTTGTAGATAAAAGAAATTATTTAATGTGGGATAATGTTAATGCTGCCTATAGAAGAGATGTGCTACTGCAGTATCCTTTCCGTCCTATATTATTTGGTGAAGATAGAATGTGGATTAACGAAGCTCTAAACATAGGATTGAAGCTTGCTTACACAGGCTTTTCAGTTGTGGAGCACTACCATCATTATGTGGGCACTTCAGCTTTAAAAAGATTTCTAGCTGAATTTTATATCGATAAGAAAGTTATTAATTTAGATCCTACAAAGCCCAAATTAAGATTACGTACCCTATTATCATGGATTAAGGCATTACGCGCAGTTCCTTTGTCATTTTTAAATAAGTGTAAATGGCTCCACTATAATTATAACTTATTTAAAAGTAAAAAATATGCTTACCAAATCTGGACAACCTTTAATGGTATCGAAGATGCAGAAGCCTATTTAACTCTGAATATCCCACAATCATCAAGTAATGATTAATTCTTCTACAAGACCTTTAGTAAGTGTTTTGATGACTGCTTATAATAGGGAAAATTATATTGCAGAGGCTATTGAAAGTGTCTTAGCATCTACCTATATATTTTTTGAATTAATTATAGTAGACGATTGCTCTACAGATAATACCGTACTTATTGCTAAGTCCTATCAAGAGAGAGATCCCAGGATTAAATTATTTGTTAACAAACATAATTTAGGCGATTACCCCAATAGAAACGTTGCTGCATCTTTTGCGAGTGGTGTTTATATTAAGTATTTAGATAGTGATGATATAATGTACCCTCAATGCTTAGAGCATATGGTAGCAGGCATGTTACAATATCCTAAAGCTGCTTTTGGAGTATCCTTAGATCATTACCATAATCAACTGGCACTACCTAAAGAATTGCAACCTGCGGAGACTATAATTGGCCAATTTGATGGCCTTGGTTATTTAGATATTGGTCCAACAGCTGTGATTTTTAATGCTGCTATTTTCCATATGCAAGGGGGATTTACTGGAATCAGATATTGGGGAGATACAGAATTACTATTGGCGTTGAGTTGTGAATATAGTTTAGTTCTTTTACCTGGTTCACTAGTTTACTGGCGTGTGCATGAAGATCAAGAAATAGTTCATGAATATCGTAGTGGAGCCAACTTTGATAGAATGGAATTATTGTATAATTTTTTAACCCAAGACCTTGCATGCATTACTTCTTTTCAAAGAAGAATGTTATTTCGTAAACTAATTATTTCTAATACAATCTCTGTTATAAAAAATACTTTGAAAAAGAGAAGTTTAATTTTTTTGTCAAAGTACTCTAAGTATACATTGTTATCTTTTACTAATATTAAAAAAGTAATTTTTAATTAAACTGTTACAGGTATGAATAAGTTAGTATCCATTATTATCCCTCTTTACAATGCTGCCAATTATATTGAATCTTGTTTAACTTCCGTAGTAAAACAAACCTATACTAATCTTCAAATTATTATAGTAAATGATGGTTCTACGGATGATTCTTTGACTATAGTTAGTCAATTTATTCGAGACGATTCTAGATTTACTCTTGTAAATCAAGAAAATAAAGGTTGTTCAGCCGCAAAAAATAAAGGACTACAATATGCTACGGGCGATTTCATACAGTACTTAGATGCTGATGATATCTTAAGTGAAAACAAAATAGAACAGCAATTAATTGCTTTACAGAATCAGCCTAATTGTATAGCGGTATGTCGTACTTATGTATTTTCAAATGACACTAAGGATGCAACTATAAGTATTGATGAGGATTTGATTTGCAAAGGTGGTACTGGCTTTAAATTTTTATTGCGCTTATGGGGTAGTGAAGGTAAAATAGGAATGGTACAACCCAATGCTTATTTATTGCCAATGTCATTAATTAAGAAAATTGGAGCTTGGGATGAAACTATTTCTAAGTCGCCTGCTGAAGATGGCGAGTATTTTACTAGAATATTACTTTCGGCTAAACAAGTATTTTTTACTGATGGTCTTAATTACTATAGAAAAATTGCAAGTGTATCTTCTGTTTCAAAAGCTTCAAAATACGAAAATGCTTATGATTTATTTATTACTATAAAAAAATCATTTAAACATCTTTTTACTATTAGTACTTCTGAAAAGATAATGTTTTTGTATGCTTTACATCTTACAGCTTGTGCTTATCAATTTGGCAATCAATATCCTGCTATTTTTCAATTTGTTGAGCAAGAATTTAAGTTTTATAAGATTAGCAGCTATCAATTTATAAATACCAACCGATTTTCAAAATGGTGTAAATGCATTGGATTTAGAAACGCAATGAGATTGAAAAAACTATATAATAAAATTAGCCATGTTATTCACAACAACTGAGTTTTGTAGAAGTACGGGTATAGGTAGTAAATTGTTTGCATGGTCTAGAGCTAAAATTTTAGAGCATGATTATAAGGCGATCATGTTGCAACAACATTGGATTTCTATAAGAGGAGCAGCAGTAACAAGAGGCGGTATAGATTACATGAAGGTTTTTGGTAAAATTTATCTCTTCAATAATTTTGTAAATGATACAAAAGAAATGAACCCATTATTTTTTGCCTTAAGATATAGGCATAATTGCCAAAAAATAATGGTATCTAATTTGCAAGAAGCTAGACAGTTTGTAAAAAGTGATAATAAGTTAATAGTATTTAAATGGAATACAGATCATTTTTTCACTGATTTTGAATTGTACAGAAAATTAATCACAGATTCAATTTATCGAATTACTCGAAAACCTATATCGAATCATCTAGTAGTAAAAGAGCCTTTTATTGGTATAAATGTTCGACTTGGCAATGATTTTGTAGAGCAAGATGCTACACAACATGGTTATAGAAAAACAGCTATTCAATGGTTTTTGGATCATATTTCAGAAGTAAGGAAACTTCATGGAAATCTACCAATATATGTTGTATCCGATGGTACGCATAAACAACTATCAGATTTCACTAGGTTCAATAATGTTGTTTTAGTAAACAATAATAGAGCTATGGAGGATTTATTGCTATTAAGTAAAGCATCTGTATTTATGGGAAGCGGTAATTCTACCTTTTCTGCCTGGGCTTCTTTTTTGGGAAATATGCCAACTTATTCCTCAAAAGAAACCCCATTCACGTCATTTAAACTTTCTAACACTTATGAGTTATAAGTTTTTAAAGTATAAACTGAGTAATCTATTTCAGTATTTTATAACCAGTAAGTTGCTATATGTACTGATTGTTAAGAAATTTATTAAAGATGATTTTATAAAATTAAAACAGGGCTATATATCTGTTTTTCATAGAAGTCGTTTTGTAAAATCTTTACTTTTTTTTGGATTTTATGAGCGAAAAGAACAACAAGTAATAGCTAATTATCTATTGAAAGACAATACAATTGTTGAATTAGGTGCATCCATTGGAGTCATTACTTCACTTCTGTGTCGCATGACTAATAAATCAGTTTATGCCGTAGAAGCAAATCCTTTATTACAAAAGAATTTAGAGCTTACTAAACAAAAAAATAATTTCTCTTCCTTAACTATTATTTCCTCAGCTATTTCCTATACTTCTTCAGATTTTATTAGTTTCAGTATAGATGAAAATAATCTCGGTTCTAAAGTTGCTCCGATTGGTGAACAAGTTAGAACCATAACGTTACATTCATTACTTACTTCCTATCAAATTAAAGATTATGTTCTAGTTGCTGATATTGAAGGTGCAGAGTTAGAATTGTTTTTATTGGAAACTCACCATGAAGTTATACGTAATTGTAAGCAGATTATTATTGAACTTCATGATGCTGAATATAACGGTTTGAAATATTCTAAAACAGATATTGCTGAATTAATACAGCAGAATTTCAAAATGAAGTATATTTTTCACTATAGCGATATCTGGGTATTTAGTAGGTAGATAGTATGAAGTGTTCTATTTGTATAACTCAGTATAACAGAATTGACTATTTATTAAAGTCTTTATCTATTATAGAAAAACAGACCTATAATAATATTGAAATAATTATAAGTGATAATGCCTCTACAGATGAAACCTATTCGAAACTTAATCAATTAATTCCTGAATATAGATTTCCTATAGTCTATTTTAGATTTGAAACTAATCAAGGATTTGATCGGAATTTGAGAAAAACCCTTGAATTAGCTACAGGCGAATATTGCTTCATTTTAGGGAATGACGATACTTTAAATACAGTTACAGCTATAGCGCAATTTGTTTCTTTGATGGAGCGCAATGAATATCCTGACCTAGGATTTTGTAATTATTTAGAAGAATTAACACCCAAGCAAATTATTCAAAAGACACATCACACGAAAATGCTGGGTTCAGGCCCACTAGTTGCATTACAATATTATAGTTGCTTTAGTTTTATTGCCGGTGTTTTTTTTAAAAAATCAACATTCGATAAATTTAATACTGCGCTATACGATAATACGGTTTATGCTCAAATTGCACTAGCTACCACTATGATTACAAAAGGGGCGAAGTTATTTGCTATTCATGAATGTTTTGTAGTAAAGGATATACGATGTGGAGTTTCGGAACTAGAATTTAGTAACTCTTATAAGGATCATTTAATCCGAAATTGGTCTGCTTTTAAAGTAGTAGATGGTGGATTATTATCCGTGATTCATATTTTAAATACGGTATTTACAGACACGCAAACAATTAGCAATTACTTATTGGTCCGTATTTATCGTAAAATATATAGAACAACCTATCCATTTTGGATTTTAGATTATAAAGCTAATGGAGCATTACCCAATGCTGTAGGTTTAACTTTTGGTTTAACTCCTTGGAGTAATGCTTCCTTTAAGAATTTAAAATGTTTTAGTAAGGTAGAAATATTATTAACCTATTTACTAAGCACTTTTATAGCCCTTTTGGCTCCATCTCGACTGGTTTTAAAGTATAAGAATCAATTGTATTCCATTTTTAAGAAATAATGAATCGAATTCTAGTTATTGGTTCAGCTCATCCTGCTGCATTGGAGCATTTTTATGTAAAACACTTGCAGCAACTTGGCAATATTGTTGAATTATATCCTATTCAAGATCATTTTTTACAATATTATTCTAAGAGTATTTTTAATAAAATTCTTTTTAGGCTAGGGCTTAGTTCTATTTATAAAAAATTGAATCATGCTGTAAATTCTTTTGTTATAACCTTTAAACCTACTCATATTGTTGTATTTAAAGGCATGGAAGTACGTCCTGCTACTTTATTGCAATGGAAAAATGCTAAGATTAAGCTTATTAATTATAACCCAGATAATCCCTTTATTTTTTCGGGTAGAGGAAGTGGTAATACGAATGTTTCGAAAGCTATAGCTCTCTATGATTTGTATTGCAGTTATGATAAGGACATTGTTTTTAAACTAAAACAGATGGGTGTCAATGCTGCGTTAGTTCCATTTGGTTTTGAGTTAACAGAACAAATGTACCATGATGTAATTCAGGAGCCAGAAGTAAATCGTTTGTGTTTTCTAGGAAATCCAGATAAAGCAAGGGCAAAGTTTTTACGTACTCTTTTGCTTGCTCAAATACCAATTGATATATACGGTTCAGGATGGGACAGATATTTAAGTATGGACAACCCATTGCTTACTATTCATAAAGCTGTTTATGGCATTGATTTTTGGAAAGTGCTTAGGGCCTATACAGTACAATTAAATTTGATGCGTGTCCATAATTTAAATTCGCATAACATGCGCAGTTTTGATATTCCTGGGGTAGGAGGTATTATGCTTGCACCGCATACTCTAGACCATATAACCTATTTTGATGTAGATAAGGAGATTTTTGTATTTAAGAATATTGATGATTGTATAGCTCAAGTTAAAACCCTATTAAATTTTGATGCTAAGCATCGTAAAGAAATAAGAGAAGCTGCACATGTCAAAGCACTTAATAACTATACCTATTATCATCAGGTTACTATTTTTAATAATTTATTAAATGGACTTTAGCTATTTGCAATGAAACTAGCCATTTTACATTTTCAACCATTAGAAAAGTATCCTCCTGTTATGAATTGTATTAGAGATTTGGAAGCGCTTACTACTGTTGATGTATATGTATTCTCAACAAAACACAAAGAAAATTGGTTTACAACTAAATACAAATGCTATCGCTTTGGTAATTATGCAAAATCACTATTAGCTCGTTATTGGACTTATTTATATTTTAATATTAGTACTTTTTTATTGCTACTTATTACTAAGCCAACTACCATTTTATATTTTGAAACCTATTCTGTATGGCCTGCTTATTGGTATCTAAGGTTATTTCCTAAAACTAATTTATATATCCATTTTCATGAGTATTATTCCGCTTCAGAAAAAATATCAAGTTCGTCCTATTTTAAATTTCTATTAAAACTTGAAGAAAAATTACTCTACAAAGCTAAATGGATAAGCCATACTAATAAAGACCGTTTGAACTTATTTGAGCATGATTATCCTCATTTAAATAAGGGACAGTTCTTTACACTCCCTAATTACCCTCCTCATGAATGGTTAAGTACAGCACAAACTATTCGTAATAACCATACTACTTTAAGTAATAGCATAAAAGTTATATATATTGGTGCTGTAGGTATTTCTTCTACCTATATTGTTGAATTTTCTAATTGGATACACCAGCAAAAAGGTGCTTATAACTTTTCTATTTATACGGATAATATAGAACAAGAAGCAAGGGATTATTTATTAAAACTTAATTCTCCCTACATATATTTGAATTCCTCTTTGCCCTATTATCAATTACCAAGTGTCTTAGCACAGTTTGATATTGGAATTGTATTTTATAAAGGACACATACCAAATTATGTATATAATGTTCCTAATAAAGTGTTTGAATACCTAGTTTGTGGATTACAGGTTTGGTATAGTAAAGAGTTACTATCTACGCAGTCATTTCAATTAGAATATAATTTAGACAATATGACTATTTTAGATTTTATGAATCTATCTACTATAGAAAGTCAATTTCGTAGTCATAAAGCTGACTTATTTCGTATTGAATTTCCAAAAAATAAACTTATTGCACACTTAATCTCTAATGAAAACCAGTAGATCCATTTTATTTTTCTATTTAGTTTTAGTGCTAACAGTTTATAATTGGTTAGATAATAGTGTGCTTTTGCCTAATCATGTTAAAACTGTTTTATTAGGTCATTTTCTAATACATAGTTTAGCTTGTTATTTTTCTTTCGGATTATTAAAGTTTCAAAAATTTCCATTTGTCTTATTGATTAGTGCGGTTAATTTAATTACTTTTTTTTATGCACCTTCTATTTTAGATCCTATAGATTTTCAGTTAGGTACATTAAACTACCCAATTCTTAATGATTTGTTTTTGGGATATCTTATTTTCTATACCACTTATTTTTTCCTTTTACATAGATCCTTGAGTTTAACGAATTCGTTTATAACTCGTAATATAAAAATTGTTTACAGATTAGATGCTTTAAAAAGACTTAAAAAAGTATTTCTTACTCTATTTGTATTACAATTGATTACAGATCTTCCTGTAAACGGATTAAATGAATTTATAATTTTATTTACTATTGGCTTGTATTGTATTGGATTTCTTACCAATCAAAATACCAAAAATGAAAATATTATATTTTTTTCTTTGTTAGTTTTTCAAAGTATCCGAGTTATTACATCAGGATTGATTTATAATATTATTTATTTTGGTATGTTTTTAATTGTAATTTTTAAAAACTACGGTTTGCAATCTAGGCGTGGAATAGTTTTAATGAGCTCTTTAATGAGTTTTTATTTAATTTTTTCAGTTTTATTTTCTTCGGTTAAAATGGAGTATAGAGCTACTGATTTTTCCTCAGATTCAGTATTTGAGAAAATAATTGTAATATATAATCTTCTAAGTGAGAACAATGATTATGTATCAGTTACCAGTGTTCAAGATCAATCTAAGCATGGCACAATATGGAGGTTGTCTTATCCTTTAAGTGCTATTTCATTAGTTAAGGAAAAAACACCTTATATCATACCCTATTGGAATGGAGAATCCTATCTGCCTATATTTACTAAATTTATTCCTCGTTTTTTCTGGCCTGATAAACCCAAAGAGAATATGGGTCAAGAATTTGGTCATCGATATGGTATCCTGGCTTGGGATAATTTAACAACATCGATGAATACTCCAATTGTTGCAGAAGCCTATATGAATTTTGGTATGCTTGGATTTTATTTTGTTTTCTTTTTTATGGCTATTGTCATTGCTTCTACATATAGTACAGTAAATTCTTCTACAAGTAATGATCCAATATCAGTTGATACTATTGTTAATACCATTGTTATCGCTATTGCTGCCGTTTATTTTACACAATGGGAATCTAATTTAACCATGATGATTGGAAAGTTTATTATACTATATATAACTACCTATGTTATTAGAAAGTTTGTTATACAGGCATAAGTTTAGAATACCGTTATGTTATTACTAATTTTTTTAATTCCAAATTTACCAATATGTGCAGATTAGCAGCAATCGTTTCTAAAGATATACAGCTATTACATAAAATCGATTCTATGCGTGATAGTATGTATAGGGGTGGTCCTGATGATGCAGGTAAATATTTAGACCTGTCGAATGGTGTAGCACTTGGGCATCGTCGTTTATCTTTACTAGATTTTTCTTCGGCAGCTGCACAACCTATGCATGATACTAATGATAGATATCAATTAATTTTTAATGGTGAATTATATAACTATCAAGAATTAAAATCAGATTTATTGGCTTTGGGTTATCACTTTAAATCACATTCCGATACGGAGGTGGTTTTATATGCTTTCATAGCCTGGGGTGTGGCAGCTTTCGAAAAATTTAATGCCATGTTTGCCCTAGCTATTTATGATACTGTAGATGCTATACTTACTATTGCAAGAGATGAAGTTGGTATTAAACCTCTTTATTATTATCATCAATCTACTACATTTCTAATTGCTTCTGAGTTAAGAGCTTTCAAAACAATAAACTCAGATTGGCCCAAAGATGTAAATTGGTCTATATATTTTTTAGCTTTTGGTTTTATACCTGAGCCCTATACACAACTTAAAGATGTATTTGCTTTACTACCTGGACATTACCTTCAATTAAATGTTAACAAGAATGCGTTCAAACAGGAAAAATATACAAAAACCAAAAAACAAGTTCTAATTTCTGATGAATACCTTGCCATACAACAACTTAGAACTCAACTAACCGCATCTGTTAAAAGGCAACTAGTTGCAGATGCTCCAATAGGTGTTTTTTTAAGTGGCGGAATAGATTCAAGTGTACTAACTTTTTTAGCTAGTTGTTTCAAGGATAATTTGAAAACACTTTCTATTGCATTTGATCATAAAGAATTAAATGAAGAATTTTATCAAAAAGCAGTTGCAGATGCATATGGCACAGAGCATTATTCTTTTAAGGTTACCGCTTCTAATTTTTACGAGCATCTTGATGATATTAAATTAGCAATGGATCAACCATCAAATGATGGTGTAAATACCTATTTTATTAGTAAGTATGCAAGGCAAATTGGTTTAAAAACAGTCTTGAGTGGAATTGGAGCAGATGAATTGCTTGGTGGATATCCTAGTTTTAAACATGTTGGTAGCTTACATCAACTAGCTGAATTACCATTTTTTACCATACAAGTTGCCCTGCAATTTTTAAGCGCCGATAAATGGAAAAGGTTATCCTATTTGTATACACAAAAACAAAATAATTTTTACTTAGTAAATAGAGGAATTTTCCCTCCTAGTCAAATTGCTTCTATACTAGGCTGTAGTTTACAAGATGTCAAGTTTGGTCTAAATCAATTACAAGATATACCTATAGATAATGATACTTCATTATTAGAGCAAAATGCTTGGAGAGAATTTTCAATTTATATGCGTAACCAGCTTTTAAGAGATGCTGATGTAATGAGTATGTGGCATGGTTTAGAAATAAGAGTACCCTTTTTAGATAAAGATTTTTTAAAAACGATTGCATCAATTGACGCTAGTATAAAATTCAAACCATCAAAAGGCAAACATTTGCTTATTAATGCTTTTAAAAGTGAGCTACCACAAGCTGTCTGGGATAGAGCCAAACAAGGATTTACTTTACCCTTTCAAGAGTGGATGATGCATATGCCATTGAATAATCAGCAACCTAATACGGAGTCTTTTTATAGCGACTTCAAAAAGCACAAACTGCACTGGAGTAAGTTGTGGCTATTAGAGCAACTTACCTAAACTATTAATTTTAAAAACCTTGAATTCAGAGTTGGTATTTCTATTACTACCACTTACTAGCAATCCATGTTTCTTCTTACTTTAAGTACCTTCAAATTTACTGGTGGAATTGAAAAATTCAATCAGTGTTTTTTAAAAGCTATTCAAGAATTGTTTCCTACTGAAATAATTACTGCTTGGTCTATGTATGATAGTATCCCAGATGCTCGTTATATAAACAATGCTAAATTTAGAGGTTTTGACAGAAGTAAGACCAATTTTGTTCTCGCGGCTGTTTGGGAGGCAAGAAAATACAATACCATCTTTATAGGTCATATTAATTTGGCAATTCTAGTTGTATTAATTCGTTTTTTCTACCCAAAAAAGAAGATTATTTTATTAGCTCATGGTATAGAAGTATGGGATTTACAAAAAGGACTTAAAGCTAGAGCTTTAAAAAAAATAACGAGTATTTGGGCTGTGAGCAATTTCACTAAAAATGAATTGTGCAAAAACAATGACTTGGACTGCAGAAAAGTGCAAGTATTTCCTAATACTATTGATCCTTTTTTTGAGGCTAATATAGAACATGCTATTGATTGGGATTTATTACTACCGTATAATTTAAATCACTCGCACACTATAATTTTTACGCTTACCCGTTTAAAGGCAACAGAAATGTATAAAGGCTATGATAAAATAATAGCTGCTTTACCAAATTTGATAAAGCTTTATCCAAATTTAAAGTATGTTATAGCTGGGAAGTATGATAAACAAGAGTTTCATAGAATAAAAGAACTAGCTAGTTATTACAACGTTACTTATCATGTAGAAATACTGGGTTATGTAGCAAGTGAAGTGTTGATTAATTTATACAAAGCCGCACAACTTTTTACTATGCCTAGTAGTGGGGAAGGTTTTGGTATTGTCTTTTTAGAAGCTATGGCTATGGGTTTACCGGTTATTGCTGGTAATGCAGATGGCAGTGTAGATGCCTTAGATCGTGGAAGGTTAGGGAGACTAGTAAATCCTCATGATATTCAAGGTATTACTACTGTTTTAAAAGAGCAGTTAGAAGCAGGTAAGGGTTCTATTATAGAACAGCAATTATTGCAAACCCAAGTATATGCTCTTTTTGGTTTTAATCAATTTAAAAAAAGGTTATCTCATTTAATACAAAGCTAATCGTGATACTTTTTACCGAATATTATACACCTGCATATAAAGCAGGTGGACTTATAACTTCTATAAGTAATTTATGTGCTTTGTTAAGTAATAAGTTGTCCATTACATTAGTAAGTAGTGCTTATGATTTAAATGATAAAAAACAATTATTAGGAGTTACACCTGATGTACTTCAAAATAATTGTTATTATACTAAGAAATCTTTCCTTAGTATTTTGCACTTATACCAATTTGTAAAAAAGAACAATAATCAATTATTCTACATCAATGGTCTTTATACCTGGCATTTATCTTTATTGCCAGCATTAGTAGGTCAAAAGTTGATTATAGCGCCTAGAGGTATGTTACAAAAAAGTAGTTTTGAGCAAAGTGGGTTTTTTAAAAAATGCTATTTATTTCTTTATAAAAGAATTATAAGTAGAAAAGATGTTACTTGGCATGCTACAAGTGATGCAGAAGTAATAGAAATCCAGGATCATATTGGAAAGCATGCTGAAATACATTTAATTCATAATATTCCTTCCAAACCAATAGCTAGATTAAATGTGATACCTAAAGAATCGGCTACTTTAAAATTGGTTTGTCTAGCCTTAATTGGAAATATGAAAAATCATTTACGTTTGATTCGACTTGTACAAGAATCACAACTCCCTATAGAATTAGATTTATATGGCAGTATAAAAGATCAAGTTTATTGGGAAGCTTGTGAACAGTTAATTAAAAATCAAACTGCAACATGTAAAATTCAATATAAAGGAATTGTAGCTACTCATCAAGTACCTTCTATTTTACAGAGCTATCATGCTAGTATTTTATTGAGTAAAGGAGAGAATTTTGGACATGCTATTTTTGAATCTTTATCTGTTGGTAGATGCGTTATTTTATCTGATAAGACACCATGGAAATTTGAAAACTCCGCTGGAGCAACATTTACAGATGATGAAGATGAACGAATAAAGGAACATTTTAAAATACTATTTAGCGAAGATCAAATCCATTGGGAAAAGAGATGTGAGAATGCATTGCAGTATGCCAATAATTATCTTTCTAATCAAAACTATATGGCTAGTTATTTACAGTTATTCAAAAGCGCTAATTCATGATTAATACACTCCGATATTATTGGTATGAATCTTCTTGGTATTATATCATTAGATTTCTATTTCTATTTTCGATGCTGTACGGTATTTTTCAATTTTTTATTGGTATTGCAGCTCCTGGTGGCACTTTACATAATGATTTTATTGAGGCTCACTTTAACTTAGTACAATACTATACCGACGTGTTAATTAGAATTGTAGTCTATATTTTAAATCAAACAGGTATTACTGCATACCCCTATGGCCTTTCTGCTATAAGAACTATGGGTAGAGGCGGAGTAAATGTTGGCTTTGATTGCTTAGGATTAGGAGTCATTAGTATATGGATAGCCTATGTAGTGGCTCATAAATTGCCGATATGGAGAAAAATACTTGCTGTTTCAGTAGGCATTGTAATATTATATTTTCTAAATGTTAGTCGCATTTCCTTATTGGTTATAGCTTATGAATATCATTGGACCGATTGGAAAAAATTAGGATTAGATCATCATACCTTATACAATATTGTTTCCTATATTTTTATGTTTTTTATGGGATGGTATTTTGTAGCTAAAGTTGTAAAAAAGAATCCCATCAAATAGCATTAATATTTTATCTATACTTGTATTCTACAATTTATTGCTCTATTTTTTAAAAGTGTAATTGCGTTGTTCACTATTTTAAAAATCTATTTCATAACCTGTTATTGGTTGTAGTCTAACAACTATCAATTACTAACCGCTTTCCATTTTTTTTCATGACTATTTTAGGAATTAATGCATATCATGCAGATGCATCGGCATCTTTATTGATTGATGGTAAACTCATAGTTGCCATTGAAGAAGAACGTTTTACAAGAACCAAGCATTGG
>JACCDI012130113.1_pt1 | contig 22982 bp, 19 predicted proteins | sample 7442791 | NCBI WGS metagenome assembly JACCDI01 (sample SAMN15323434, study PRJNA562643) | freshwater metagenome | isolation source: river surface water | place: USA:Blue River Watershed | collected 2017-08-15
GAGTTGGTTCTCCGCAGCGGTCCGAGATGGCTGCAATCTCATTACGAGTTACGGTGCGACCGGTGTTCTCGATCAGAAAAGCCAGCAACTCAAATTCCTTGCAGGTGAGGTTGGCATTCTGGCCATCCACAAACAGGCGACGACGAGTTAGGTCAACCACAATTCCCTTGGCGGCCTTTACCTCTTCTTTTACACCTTGCTTCACCTGGGTGGCCTTTGGCTCTTTGAGTGCGATGCGGGTGATATCTAGGTTGCGGCCCGGAGCGTTGGCAGGGGCAATTGCCAAGGTGGCATAGGTTTCATTCGCCTTTTCAGGCAATAGCTCTGCGATGGTCTCGCGTAGCTTGCTCGCGATCTGGGCAAGGGTTAGGCCGGCGGCCTGCGCCTCGGATTCTGAGATGCCAACGTAGAGTGCAAAGCCCTTGGCCTCGGTCTGCTGGCTGGTTAGTAGCTGAGTCATTTGTTCTAATCCTTTTGTCGATGTGTGTGGTTTTGAATGCACGAATCACGTGCGTTTGTTGGGGTGCTGGTGCCTTTGGGCTAGAACGAAATAGCTGTTTCGTTTAGCGGCACGAAAGCATGCACATACACATCGAGCAGCACATCATGGCGTTGGTGGTAACCAACGCTGTGGAAGCTGAACGAGTAGACATTGGAAGAATTTTGCAATGGTTATTGCTAAATGTCAAATCAAGCGCGCTTTTGGGTCTTTCGAACCTTGTAACGGCGAGAAATCCGGTCCCTGATGTATTCGATTGGGATCATCATGGTTGTGACCACCACAATCACCAGCACCGTTGCCTCTAGGTTCTCCCGGATAAATGGCAACTGGCCCAACCAGTAACCACCGAGCATAAACAACCCAACCCAAAGCGTTGCGCCCCAAAAGTTCAATTTGGTGAACTTCTTAATATCCATCTTGGAGATACCGGCAAGCATTGGGATAAGTGCGCGTAGCACCGGGATAAATCTCGCCAGCAAAATTGCCCTGGTGCCATATCTTTCAAAAAACTCATGGGTCTTGTCCAGCACGTGACGATTGAGAATGATGCCGTTCTTTTTCTCAAACAGCGGTGGTCCGATTTTGTAGCCGATCCAATATCCGGTCTGCGTGCCGATGAAGGCGGCCAGCCAGATAAGAACAAAACCCAACCAGTCTGGCAACCAACTGTGGCTGGTGCCAAGCGCAAGACCGGTTAGAAACAGCAGTGAGTCGCCGGGCAAAAATGAGGTGAGAATGAAGGCGGTTTCGAGATAGATGACTATCGTCACCGCGATGGCAGCCCAGTCACCGAACGAGTCGATGATGTGTTGGGCATCAAGCCAATTCATAAATTCTCTAACCTTGGGAATCCGCGCCCTTAGGACACAGAGAAAGAGCCTACCTAACTATTTGGTGGCCAGAAAATCGAGCGACTTTACCCAGATTTTTAGCTGCCGAATTTGGCATCAATCTGGTCGATCAGGTCTTCAACCAAGCTGCGAATCTCATCACGAATCGGACGAACAAAATCGACTCCTTGACCCGCTGGATCTGCAAGCTTCCAATCCAAATAGGTCTTACCTGGGTAGAACGGGCACTTATCGCCGCAACCCATGGTGATCACGTAATCGGAGGCAATAACTGCTTCATCGGTCAAGATCTTTGGGGTATTGCCCGAGATATCGATGCCTTCTTCGAGCATCGCCGCCACAACGGCAGGGTTTACCGAATCAGCGGGAGCAGTTCCTGAGGAGCGGACTTCGATGCGATTTCCAGCTAGGTGCTGCAGATAGCCAGCAGCCATCTGGCTGCGACCGGCATTGTGAATGCAGACGAACATCACAGAGGCGATTGGTGTGGACATAGTTCTACCTTTCGAATTTTGGTCGAAGTAATTGAGCAAAACTCACAGCGAGCAGTGCTCCAAAAAACTGCATGAGGATAAAAATCGGTACCGACTCAAGTGCAATCGAACTTCCGGCATCCGAGAAAACCCGCCCTATGGTTACCGCCGGGTTCGCAAAGGAAGTTGAGGCGGTGAAGAAGTAACCGGCCAATATCCAAAATGCTACCGCGATGGGAATGATGTGTCCCTTTTCCTGCTGGCTCAAAAGCAGAATCACCAAAAGTAAGCCAAAGCTTGCGACAATCTCACCGAGGTAGATGCCTGCTCCATCGCGCACCACAACACTTGGGCCCAGTAGCGACTTTGCAAACATTGCATTCGCGATCACCGCACCGAGCACAGCACCCATTACTTGTGCCAGGCAATAGCCCAGGGCCAGAAACGGATTGATCTGCCTTTTCAGCAACATTGCGAAAGTGACGATTGGATTGAAGTGTGACCCGGATATCGACGCAAATAGCGAAATCAAAACAAATAGCGCGGCAGCGGTGGCGAGGCCATTTATTACCAAACCCATTGCCGAATCAGCACCGAGCTGCTGCGCCATATGGCCTGCGCCTAAAACCACGGCCGTGATTCCTGCGGAGCCAATTAGCTCAGCGGTTAAGCGCTGCAATGCGGTATGGGACATACGGCTACCTATCTATTGGCCATGTGGTTGAATTATAGATAAGCATCTATACAGACAGGTAAACAGGTGGTTAAAACAATTCCACTCCAGCTACTGGATTGCCTGCCGAAGGCAGGCGCTGAACCACTGGCTCGCGATAGCGCCGAATCAATGGCGCAAGCCCTAAAGGCAGTAGCCGACCCAACCCGGTTGCAAATATTGGCAATGATTGCCGCCAGTGAAAACCAGGAAGCCTGCGTTTGCAACTTGACGTATCCACTGAAACTCACCCAGCCAACCATCAGCCATCACCTCAAGAAGTTGGCCGAGGTGGGGCTAATCGAAGGCGAGCGCCGCGGAACCTGGGTCTGGTATTCACTAAACCGCGAGCGCTGGGGCCAGATCGCCAACCTGTTTGCAAACTGAGCAGTGGAACTTTCCCGAGTCAACTCGGGGTTGAACTAAATAGCCAAATTCGAAGGAGAAACGATGAGCAAGGTAGAGATCAAAATCGAAGGCATGACCTGCGGCCACTGCGCGATGAGCATCACAAAGGAGCTCTCTGGTCTTGCCGGTGTAACCAACGTTGCGGTGGACCACCAAAAAGGCAGCGCCGTAGTTGAGCTAACCGGCGTTACCAACGACCAGCTATCTCAGGCAATTTCAGAAGCCGGTTACACCGCCAAGGAATTCACCACCCTAAATGCCTAAGACCAAACTTCAAGAGCTTGATATTGAGGGCATGACCTGCACAGCTTGTGCTAGGCGAGTCGAAAAGAACCTCAACAAACTCTCTGGAGTAACCGCCTATGTTGACTTTGCAACCGAAAAAGCTCACCTGCAACTAAGCCCTGAGGTTAGTCAGCAGCAACTTACCCAGGCGGTTGAATCCGCCGGTTACAAGGTTGGCTCCGGTCGATCGGAACTGCAGACCCTGAAACCTAGACTCTGGGTTGGAGCTTTGCTAGCTGGCCTCACCATGCTCTTTGGCATGGTGCCACTATTTAGCTTTCCGGGGTCGCAATATTTGGTTTGGGGATTGGCAACCGTAGTGATTGGCTATGTGGCATACCCATTCCACAGTGCCGCAATCAAGAACCTCAGGCACCTGGATTCCACGATGGACACCCTGGTCTCGCTGGGTTCTTTGGTGGCCTATGGCTACAGCGTTTACCTCACCCTCAATGGTCACACCCACAACTACTTCGAAGTCAGTGCGGTGGTGCCAGCGGTGGTCCTAATCGGCCGTTACATCGAGGTGAAGGCCAGAAGATCTGCCACCGATGCCGTTAGAGCAATGCTCGCCGCAATCCCAGAAACCGCGACTATCGAACGCTATGGGCAACGAGTTGAAGTGTCACCCCAGGAAGTTAGGGCTGGTGATCTGGTCTTCGTGAATGCCGGTGAGCGTATCCCGGTGGATGGCAGGTTGGTCTCTGCGAATGCACTGGTTGATCTTTCAACCCTGACCGGCGAGAGCCTTCCAGTGGAGATAGTCGCCGGAGGATTGCTCGCAGCCGGAGCAACCTCGCTGAGCGGACAAATCACCATCGAAGCCACTGGCAGCGCCAATGTCTCAAGACTTTCCCGAATCGCAGACTTAGTTCGGGAAGCAACTGCCCAAAAGACTCAGCTGGCATCGCTTGCCGATCGGATCTCCAGCATCTTCGTGCCGAGCGTGATTTTGATATCCATCGGAACCTTTGCAATCTGGAGCTGGCTAGGTGCCAGCACCGACTTCGCAGTCTCGGCGGCTGTCGCAGTTTTGGTGATTGCCTGCCCATGTGCGCTCGGTATTGCGGTGCCAATGAGCCTGGTGGTCGCAACTGGTTTAGGAACCAAAAAGTCATTGGTAATTAGAAACCCAGATTCGCTGAGGCTGGCAGCCAAGGTCAAGCGCGTGATCTTCGATAAGACCGGAACCCTCACCGATGGCCAACTTCGCGTCGTGAACTCAAGAGGACTGGGCGGTGTCGGGGCTGCCACCATGTTGGCCTATGCAGCAGCAGTTGAACAAGGTTCCAATCACCCGGTTGCCAAGGCCATCAGCAAACTCAGCAACCAGTTCACCGCGACCGATGTCATCGAGCAAGCTGGCGTCGGCCTCATCGGCGTAGTCGATGGCAAGACGGTGGTTGTGGAACGTCCTGGAAGATATGAGAACCAAGCCGAGCTAGACGAAGCACTAAAGCATGCCGGCCCAAACACTTTGGTTGTGGTGGCATGGGAAGGTTGGGCACACGGCCTGATTGAACTCAGTGACGAGATTCGCGAAGGGGCCAAGGAATCGGTCCAAGCCCTGCAGCAGATGGGCATCGAGGTCGAGGTGCTATCTGGCGATCACCCGGCTCGAGTCGAGGTCATTGCCAATCAGCTTGGCGTAGACGGCTTCCGAGGGGGTGTCACTCCAGAGCAGAAACTTGAGCTGCTGCACAGCGCAAATCAAATCACCGCGATGGTCGGCGATGGCATTAACGATGTGGCAGCTTTGGCTAGAGCAGATATTGGTATCGCAATGGGTTCGGGTGCTCATGCTGCTCAGGCCGCCAGTGCGATAACGATCCTGGATGACAACCCGGTGAATGTGGCATACGCGCTTTCGCTTGCGAAACGCACCCATCGCAATATCCTGCAAAATCTAGCCTGGGCTTTTGGCTACAACTTGATTTTGATTCCGGTAGCTGCACTGGGACTTTTAAACCCGATGCTGGCAGGAGCGGCCATGGCATTTAGTTCTGTCTCGGTTGTGGTCAACTCACAGCGTTTGAAGTGGCAGGATATACAAGTACACAAAGGAGTGGCGAAGTGATTACCTCTGCCGATGAGAAGCGCGTTCTCGATCTAGTTCCAACTGGCCTCTACATCAACGGCATCTGGCGCGATGCGTCAGATGGCAAGACCTTAGATGTCTTTGACCCTGCCACCGGCAAACTCCTTAAAACCATTGCCGATGCCTCCTATGAGGATGGTCAAGAAGCCATAACTGCTGCCCACAACACCCAGAAGTCCTGGGCAGCCACCGCACCTCGTGTTCGTGCCGAGCTACTTCGCGCGGCCTTTGAAAAGGTCACCGCTATGAGTGATGACTTTGCAATCCTGATGTCACTTGAAATGGGAAAGCCGTTTTCAGAGGCCAAGGGTGAGGTTGCCTACGGTTCAGAGTTTCTACGCTGGTTCTCAGAAGAAGCAGTGCGAGTTAACGGTCGTTACCAGACTGCTCCGGATGGAAAGAACCGGCTGATGGTGCTCAAGAAGCCGGTCGGACCTGCGCTGCTAATCACCCCTTGGAACTTCCCACTGGCCATGGCAACCAGAAAGATTGGTCCGGCGATTGCCGCTGGCTGCACCTCGATCCTCAAGCCAGCAGCCCTTACCCCGCTGACCTCACTGCTGTTTGCCAAGGTGCTGGAAGAGGTTGGAGTTCCAGCAGGTGTGGTGAATGTGATCCAGACCACCAGAGTCTCCGAGGTGACTGCACCGATCATCAAGGACGCTCGCCTGCGCAAACTCTCCTTCACCGGTTCAACTCCGGTTGGAAAGCTACTCATCAGAGAGTCCGCCGACCAGGTGCTGCGCACCTCAATGGAGCTTGGCGGCAATGCACCATTCTTGGTCTTCGAGGATGCCGATGTCGACAAGGCAGTCGAAGGTGCAATGCTGGCAAAGCTTCGCAACATGGGCGAAGCCTGCACCGCAGCCAACCGCTTCCTGATTCACGAATCGGTAGCTGATGAATTTGCCGAGAAGCTCACCGCAAAGTTTGCAGCACTCAAGGTTGCTCGCGGTGTTGAAGAAGGCACCAACATCGGACCGGTAATCGATGAGAAGGCTAGAAACTCAATCCACGCGCTGGTGACCGATGCCACCGCTAAGGGCGCGAAGGTGCTGACCGGCGGCGTAATCCCAGAGGGTGATGGCTACTTCTACCCACCAACTGTTCTCAAGGGCGTTGCCGCCAACAGCGAGATTCTGCGAAATGAGATCTTTGGTCCGGTAGCTCCGATTGTGACCTTCAAAACCGAAGACGAAGCAGTTGAACTTGCCAATGACACCGAATATGGCCTAGTTGCATATGCCTTCACCAAGGACCTGAACCGAGGTCTCAGACTTGCTGAGCGATTGGAGACCGGCATGTTTGGTCTGAACACCGGCTTAGTTTCAAACCCAGCTGGTCCATTTGGTGGAGTCAAGCAGTCGGGTCTAGGTCGCGAGGGATCTTTGGAAGGTATTGAGGAATATCTAGAGACTGTTTACGTCGGTATTTCCGACCCGATGGTCTAAACCCACTATCTAGGTATGTAGGTTTCGCTGACGTTCGAGTCCAGTGATACCCCCTTGGCATTTACCGCTCTCACCGTGAAGGTATAAGCGCGACCACGCTTGAGGCCAGAAATCTTGACAGAAGTTTGACCTGGTCCAACCACGATCTTGCGAGCAGCAAGGCCTCGTTCCCACACGATGATGTGGTGCTCAATCAAAGGCGAACCACCGTATGGTGCTATCTGCCAATTCACAGTGACCGTGGTTTTCACGCCGAGGATTGAAGTCAACACCGGTGCAACTGGAACAGTGGCTGATTCAGTTGGGAGTTGAGGTGAGGTGGTTGGTGCAACCAAAAGCTGAGCAGGGACCTGCACCAAAGCATTGCTGGTGCCAGCTGGCACGGCAACGATGGCTGCAACTGCTTGCGACTTTAGAGCAAAATCAATTTCTGCTGGCGACTTGTAACCGGCACTTTGCAGCGCGGCAACTACCCCGGCGACATGCGGTGCTGCCATCGAGGTTCCGCTCAAAACTGCGGTGGCGGTGGTCGAAGTAAACCAGGTGGAGGTAATGCTCACACCTGGGGCAATCACATCGACACAAGTTCCAAAATTGCTAAAGCTGGCAAAGCCATCGGTAACCGAGCTCGCAGCTACTGTGACAGCTCCCGGCGTTCTAGCTGGTGATGAATTGCAGGCATCGCTAGCAGAGTTACCTGCCGCAACGACCACCGTAAGGCCTTTTGAAACCAAAGATGCGACCGCGGAATCAAGTGTGCTGCTGATGCCACCACCGAGGCTCATATTCACTACCGCAGCCTTACCGGGTTGCCAGTTTTGTGCCACCCAGTCCAATCCGGAAACTACGCCCGAGAGGTAACCAGAGCCATTGCAATCCAGGACTCTAACTGGAATTAGAGTCGCCTGCTTTGCAACTCCATAGGTCTTACTTGCGATAGTGCCGGCAACATGTGTGCCGTGACCGTTGCAATCTAGGGTTCCGCTGCCATCGTTGATGGCGGTGAAACCTTGGGCTACCCGGCTTTCAAATTCAATGTGTCCAGTGGTGATTCCGGTATCCACTACATAGGCACTTACGCCGGCACCGGTATTCGGGTTGGTGAACTTAGTGTCAAGCGGGAGAGTTGCCTGATCAAGGCGGTCCAGACCCCAGGTAGCACCATCTTGTGTAGTAGTAAAGGTTGGGTCATTGGTGACCTCGAAATCCTGTTCAACCGTCAGCGTCTTAGCGCTGGCCATAACAGCCTTGAGCTGCTTGGCGTTCAACTTCGCCACCGCACCAGACATCACGGACTTAAGAACCTTGGAGACCGGAATCTTTATGGCCTTCAGTCCCTTGGCTTGCTCTTCGGCGTCAACGCCATTTTGAAACCTGATCACATACTGCGCGGTTGGACAGGCACTCGCATCGGCGGCAGCGCCAGACTCAACAAAATCAAGGCAATCTTGGTCCACTGCCCCACGGGCCTTTGAGGAAGCGGTTGCCGATCGAGGCGAAGTGCTCACCTGCTCGGACTTAGTGCTCTCCTTAGGTCCCTGGTTTGCACCAGAATTTCCGGGGCTGGAATTGCCAGAGTTTCCAGAGTTTGAATTACCTGGGCTTTCCGGCTTTCCAGGTGACGGGTTAGAAGAATTTCCAGCGGTACTCGGATTCGAGTTTCCAGCAGAGTTGGCATTTGAATTTGGGCTGCCGCCAGCATTGGAATTTCCAGCGGCATTGGAGCTTGCGTTGGTGGTTGGCTTCCCATTGCCATTGCCATTCGAATTGGAGTTTGCGGCTAAAGCGACCCCGGAGAAAAACAGCGAAAGCGCCACAGCTGCTGAGGTAATGCCTAGTGACTTTTTCAATTGCGCTCCTTAGTTAATACTTTTGAGTACACTTGGGCTTCAAATATCATGAGCCGACTAACGGCGAGTCTGTCAAGCTAACATCGATTGCTGGGAATACCCAAGCAAAAAGAATCGCAATCAATCCAGCCAGCAATAAAAGGCTAATCGAGGCTTTCACAATTGCATTGCCAGGGAGTTTTTTCCAAATCCAGCTATAGATCACTATCCGCTCCAATCGCAGCCGGTGCTTCGTTAGATTGCGCAACCAGCACTCCCCACCAAGCCCAACGCCGAGTTGAATTCCAGCGTGGATCGCATGTGGTGAGCGTTATCAGCTGGTTGCTATCCAGGTTCAGCCCCTTGGGCTGGGCATCCAAGACCCAGGTTGCAGAATCCGGAATCTTTTTATTCTCTAAAAGCTCATACTCGAACCAGCCAGCAGCTGTCTGAACAAAGACTCGGTCTCCCGCTTTGAGTCGCTCGAATCTCGCAAATGGTTCGCCGTTGGTGGCCCGGTGTCCGGCGATGGCGAAATTTCCGATCTCGCCTGGCATGGCTGCCCCTGGGTAGTAACCAACTCCGAGCGAGAGTTCGCGACCACCAACTCCCACCACAATTGGAGTGGCCCAAACATCGCTCTTTAGCCTTGGAATATAGACCAGCCCGATACTGCTGACCGTGTAGGGCTTCCCCTTCACTTCGACTTGAATCGAAGGTGACTCGGAAGTAAAGACTTGTGCCTTTAGGCCCTCTCGGATCTCGGTAGAGATGGCACTTGCCTGACTGTCGGATACCTGATTGGTAAACCAAAGTTGATAGGCAATAAACAATCCAATTACGAAAGCCGCAGTAAAAGCGAGCTCCGCAAGCAGCATCAGTGCTTTACGAATCTCTTCTCCTAGCCAAGCTCAAGCTAGCGATAGCCAGCCCAATCAAGACCATCATCCAGACTGCCAGCATTGAAAGGTTTGCACCGGTGTCGGCCAAACTATTTGGCGCGGCGGCAGCGGACTCACTTGGAGTCTCCTGTGGGGCGAACGCCAGCTGAGCGAAATAGGTGGTAGTGACTCGATAACAGATGGTGCTAAGGCCATCGGTCAACTTCATAGCCACGCCGTATTCATCGTCAGTGGTACAAATCGTTGGCGGAGTCGTGTCTATCGGAGCCACTGGGGTTTGTGATTCCGAAGGTGAAGGAGACGGAGTTCCACTTGGCGAAGTCGGTGTTGGACTTGGAGTTGCACTTCCAGTTGGCGTCGCACTCGGGCTCGGAGTCGCACCAGGCGAGCTCGTGGTAGGAGACGGAGTCACACTTGGTGAAGGAGTTCCGGATGGGCTCGGGGTAGCTGAGGAGCTTGGAGTGACCGAAGGTGACGGAGTTGCACTAGGACTTGGTGTTCCAGTTGGAGCTGGGGTCGTAGGCGAAGGAGTTGGAGTCGCACTCGGTGAAGTACTTGGCGAGACCGATGGGCTTGACGATGGCAGCACCTTGATCACGATCGAATTAACGGTCGGGGTTGGAGAAGGTGGCGCAATCTTTGGTTCGACCGAAGGAGTTGGTCTTGGGCACGCTGGCAACGTTGCACTTGGAGCTGGAGTGGTGGTTGCCGAAGGGGTCGGAGTCACAGTTCCGGTCGAGGTTGGAGTCGGAGTCGGAGTAGTGGTTCCAGACGCGGTTGGAGTCGGAGTCTGGGTAGGAGTTGCACTTGGACTGGTGGTTGGAGTCGCAGGTGCCGAGGTTGTGGTGGCAGACGGGCTGCTGGTAGGAGTCGCCTGTGAGCTCTGGGTAGGAGCCGTGGTGGATGCCTGCTTTACACAGATAACAATGTGGGAAATTGCCTTGTCACCGGTGCGGCCACCTGGATCGTAGATGCCGTTGCCGTTTACGTCTGCCCAAACCATCGAACCCTTACCAGGAGCTGGGAACAAAGTGTTCACCTGGAAAGTGGTTGGGTCGGCCGTTAGCGAGCCAGCCTTCACGATCACGTTTGAGTAGACCCAGTTACCGGCTGGTGCGGTGCCAGGGAATTGAATTGGGTCTGGAAGCATGAATGATGTTTCGCTGAATGGTTCCAGCTTCCAGCAGAGTGTGCCGTAACCCTCGTTTTGCCAAACCAGTGGGTTATTTAGTTCTGCACCGGTGTATTCAACGTAGAGGTTCAGATCGACAGACTGCACTGGACCGGATACCTCAAGCGGAGTTCCGGTTGCCGAGGTGATCTCGACGGTGCCGCTTTCCGTGCCGGTGGTTATCTTGACATCGGTAGGGCTCAAGGTTGGAGCGGTCGACGTCTTAGCTGGAGCAGCGAAGTACTCGCCCAAGAGGGTGCCTTGCTGCATGTCTTGATAGGCCGCAGAGGTTAGCAGTGGGTTGGCCGTCAAAGTTTGAGATCCGACCAGCAGGGTGCCAACGGGAGTTTGAGCTAATGAGTTCAGAAGGTAACCCAGCGAATTTGCCACTCCGGTGAAGAGGTAACCCATGGTCTCCATGAAGTAGTTCCAGGCGGTTACAGATGAGTTGTTAGTGGTGAAGTAGCTGGCCTCTGGTGAACAGGTCAGTGCCTCTGGAGTTGGAGCTGGGGCGGAAGGGGCTGGTGAGGAAGCAGCAGTGGTAGTGAAGCTCACCGACGCACCAGTCTGAGTTCCAATTCCGTCAGTCACAACAATCCAGTAGTAGTAAGTGGTGCCAGCAGTCAGACCCGTTAGGTTCGCAGAAATCGACGCCGAAGAGCCACCGGTGGTGTTCAGAGCTGTGCCATCAACTGTGGTGCAACCCACCATTGTGGTTGCAGTACCCCAACAGAACCGGTTGGTGGTGTTATTTGGTCCAGCAAAGGCCGAACCGTTGATGGTTGCCGAAGTCTGGGTCACACTGCTGGCCGGGTGAGTTTCAGCGCCCAAGGTGGAAGTGAACTGAATTGATGGGCTAACGGTCACCGATAACAGCGCAGAGGCAGTTTGCCCAACTGTGTCTGTAACCAAGTAAGAAATTGTCGCTGAGCCGCTGAAGCCGGAATTCGGGGTGAAGATCACGGTGCCTGAACCCGTAGTCCAGGTGCCGACTCCATTGATGGTCAAAGAGCCAACACAACTTGAAGTGTTAGCTGGATTAATGATGCAGCCAACCAATGGCAAGATGCTGCTCGTTGTCGGAGAAAGCACCTTTGGAGTGGTTGGGTTGGTCTCACCACTGGCATTGCCTACGGTTGGAGGGGCCGGCTTAGAAACCACCGCAGACATGGTTGCTTCGGTGCTTTGACCTGCTGCATCGGTAATGCGAACTCGAACTCTGTCGATGCCCGAGTAGGAGTTTGCGGCACGATAACTGATCTGGTTACCGGAAATCTTCCAAAGGCTATCGCTTGATACACCGGCGGTTTGCTGCAAGCAGTTACCGCCGGAAACGATGCACAAAGTAAAACTGGTCGATGCCGTCAACGTTGGTGAGAACGTGATGCTCTGCGAACTTGAAACTCCCATTAGCTCAGGAGTAATCGTGGGTGGAGTTGGAGCTAGAACCTGAATGGTCATGGAAGCAGATGCAAACTGGCCATAGGTGTCGGTAATTCCGTAGTAGATGGTTACAGTTCCGGAGAAAGTAATCGGGGCACTAAATGAGACAGTGCCATTTGGATTCAAGATCCAGTTCAAACCATTTGAGGAGGACGACGTTCCAGTACATGGCAGCGAAACTGGCTCTGCGCTGTAAATACAGCGAGTGACATTCGTGACGGCGCTAATGGTTGGAGACAACGTCTTTGATGTTCCTGCGGAAATGCTGGCTGAGGTGGCAGTAACACTCGGGGCACCAATCACGGTGACTGTTGCAGTACCAATTGCGGTAGATGCCAGTCCAGAAGTTGCAATTCTGAAGTCAACCGAGGACTGGCCGGTAAATCCAGACGTTGCCTGGAAAACTACCTTGGTCTTACCGGAATTGAGGTTCCAAGTTCCAACGCCAGCAACTGTATAAGGAAGGCTGATACAGGCTGCGCCATCCCAAATACAGGTTTGAGTTGGATCCAAAGTTCCGTTTTGGCCGGTGATGGTTGGGCTCTCAGTTTGTGTGGTGCCGAAGGCAGTGAAGTCCACCGAGTTTGCCATCAGAGCCGTGGTGACAGTTGCCTGACCAAACGCGTAAGCGATGTTTCCCCCACCATCAACCAGCTTGAATTCGACCTGGGCTGGATCTTCACCGGCAGCGGTGACGTAACCAGGCGCTGGATCAAAGAACAACTTATTGGTGCCATCAGGCATTGTGATGATCGAGAAAACACCTGCGGTGGCAGCGCCCACTCCACCGTTTGCCTTCACAGTGACCGGAGAAGTGCCACAGTTTGATGTGCCCGGAGTGATGATGCAGAACTGGCTCCAGTTGATGCCGTTGGTCTCGCCAACATAGGTAAGGGCCGAACCGGTGACATTGATGTCCTGGCCCGTGATCATCGTTGAGTCGTTGGCGGTAAAGCTAATTGGAGCAGTTGCCAGCACGTTTGCAAGGTTGGGTTCAACACCCGTGACGATGTTGCTGCTGTTCTTATCCAGGGTTGGAAGCGCGATGGTGCTCGAGAAAGGAGTGGTGTGCTTGATCAAGTTTCCAGAGGCAATGTAGGAGAAACCCTGCACCTCGCTGGTGACATTTGCACCGGTATAAGTCGAGCGAGACACGAAGACGTAGTTGGCCGAATACAAACCACCACAGTTTGTTGAAGCTGGCGTGGTCTGGTTGCTGAAGTAAAGCCGATCGGTCAGATAGCCGCTACTGCCACAGCTACTTTTGTCGCTGTAGACGTTTACCTTTTTTAGCTGCCAAGCAGCGGCATTAAAGTTGGCGATTTCGGTAACCGGTGCCAGGTTGATTTCACGCGTGGCATCTGGGCCGGAACCGATGGTTCCGGTGTTACCGGTTACGGTGACAACGATTGTGGACCCGACACCGACGGTTGATCCAGCGCCGGTAACTGCAGCGGAGTAAATCTTGTTGGCATTGGCCTTCAAAGTGGACTTGGAAGTCGTGATGCTGTCCGAGAAGGTGCAAAGCTCGGTGTTGCCGTCCTTGACGGAAACCGTTATTGAGGTCGCGTTCGAGTTTGGCTGAGTTCTAACATCGGCCAAGAAGTAGCTAGCGATTGACTGGCCGGAGCTTACTGAGCCGTGATTTTGAGTGCTCGGCTGTGATGCATTTAGGTCAACAGCTGAGTTATTGGTGTTAATTGTGACCTGAACATTCAGGTTCGCGACGTTTACAGTCGGAGTCACCTTGTATCCGAGATACATACCCTCGGCGCGAGGAGAAAACTTAATGTCGTAGTAGGCCTTTGGTCCGTGGAGCGGCGTAACGACTCCAGCAGAACAGGCAGCTGCGTTAGCAGGCTCAGAAAATGGACCGAAGACCACATTCGTGAAGACAGCAGGTAGCAATAGCGCGATCGCTAAAAACTTTGATAGGCCCTTGAACCTGCTGACTTTGACCATATCTCCCTAGATCTAAATGCAGCTAAATGTAGCAGTGAGGGAATCTTCAGCGACAAATAGTCTTCGGATACCCCCACTCCTGAGGAATAATTTGGTCAAAACGTAACATTTGGCTCTGATTTCAACCTAAATTCGAGAGGCAATAACCTATTTGTATGAGCAAGATTCTGCTTTTGCACGGTTGGACAAATCGCCGCCCTGAGGGCCACTGGATGCGGCTCACCGCAGCGGCGCTTCGAAACCAAGGCCACCAGGTTTGGTATCCGCAGTTTCCAGCCCCAGAAACCCCGAACCCTGCGGATTGGCAGGACTTGTTGCGCCAAGAGGCCAACATGATGGATGAGGTTGAGGGCGGCGAAAAAATTGTCATCGCTCACTCACTTGGAACCATCAACTGGATCTACGCTGCGCTAACCGACTTATTCAATAAGCCTTTCGATAGAGCACTTCTGGTTGCCATCCCAGACCCAGTGATGACATCACAAACCAGCGGCATCGAAGGCGAGCCGATGGACTTCGCCAATCCATCACTCCAACCAGCAATTGCCAAATGGTCAAAAACGGTTACAGCTGTAGCAAGTGACAAAGATCACTGGCAGCCAAATGGCACTGGCTTTTACCAACCGCTTGGCCTTGAAACGATCGAGGTGAAAGGGGCCGGTCACTTCTCGCTCGATGACGGTTGGGGTAAATGGTCGGGTCTTCAAAAGTGGGTTGAAACCGCTAATCCGCAGTCGCTACTCGAACGCTAGTGCGCCTTCTGTTGCGGTGCATGAACGCGAGCAATACCAGCAGCGCCATCGCAGCAAGACCCATGGTCATGGTCGCAGTGATTGCCAATTGAGGATTTGCCAAGAGCATCAGCGTTAGTAGCGTCGGACTCAGCGCCGAGATGATTTTGCTCAGCATCATCACGTATCCCTGGCGCTCGCCATAGCTATCCGAGCCGAAGAACATCAGCGGCAGCGACCCTCGAATAAACGGATTAAGTCCCACTCCAATGCCGTGCAGAATCACAAAAGGCAAAATTGCATTGGCTCCAAATAACAAAAGCAAAATCACGCCTAACGGGTGCACGAGGATGGAAATTGCTGCCACTCGCATCGGGGTTAGGTACTTATCAAGCACCACCAGCAAAAGCCTGGCGGCCACCTGGGATGGACCGAGGATTGCAGCGGCAAAGATTGCCAATTGCGCATCGGCACCAAGTTCACCGAGCATGAACGGCAGAGTACTGTTCACACTCGAGACGATGAAGCCTTCGAGTGCAAACATCACCGCAAAGACAATCAGCAGCGGATCAAATCGGAACCGGTTTTTGATGATCTTGCGAATCGGTCCGGTCACCACCGGAACCTCTTTCGGGCCAATCTTCGGGATGGATAAATGTATTGGCAAGGCAACCAACAGGTGCATCGCGACCCAGAACCAAACCGCAGTCTGCCAACTGAAATTGTCGTTCAGATAGGAGGTCAACGGCCAAGAGATAGTTGAGGAAAAACCGGCATAAACCGTGATTCCCGCGATCACCTTGTTGGCCTTGTTTCCCAAGAACGAAACCGCAGTTGCAAATGCCGAATCGTAGTTACCCATCGAAGAGCCGATACCTATGAAAATCCAGGCTGCAAATAGCAAAACCGGATCCGAGCTCAGCGCTAGCAGCGAGAGTCCAAGCGCGAAACCGAGATTGCCAAATGGCAAAACTCTCCTGCCGCCAAGTCGGTCAATCGCTTTGCCAACCCGAGGTCCGACAAGTCCGGAGACTAAGAGTGAAATTGTGAAGGCCCAGAAAAAGGTTTCAGTTGGAATGCCCAAATCTTTTGATATTGGCACCGCAAGAATTGCGGGAAGGTAGAAACCAGAGCCCCAGCCGATGATTTGAGGTATGCCCAGCTTGAGCGTCAGCTTTGTGCTGGTTTGCATTGCCACCTCGATGTGATTACCCACCAAGTGTAGTAAGCGCGCGTGGTAGTTTTTGGCTGTGAAACCACATGCGATTATCACCGGTGCAAGCTCTGGCTTGGGCTTGGAAGCTGCAATTGCCCTGGCTGAAAAGGGCTTCGATCTAACTCTGGTAGCAAGAGGTGAAAAACGATTGCTGGCTGCAGCAAAGCAGATTCAAGCCAGCAACCGCGAGGTGACAATTTCGCCAGTTGTATTGGATGTATCGGATTTTGAACAAGTGCAAAGCTTTGCCACCTCGATCGCAAGGCCGGTGGATGTGCTGATGAATAACGCGGGACTCATGGGACCGGACTTCAAGCTTTCGAAGCAGGGTATCGAGATTCAAATGGCCACCAACCACCTCGGTCACTTTGTTCTTACGGCCGGTCTTTGGGGCAAACTGAACGAAGCTAAAAGCGCTCGAGTTGTGTCACTAAGTTCTGTGGTTCACCGCAGGGGCAACTTTGATGCTTCGGATATCGATGCGTTGCGCGGTGCTGATCAAAACAAATACAGCCGCTGGCAAAGATATGCCGACAGCAAGTTAGCTTGTCTTTGGTTTGCACGCGAGCTGCACAACCGTATTACCGCCGAAGGCGGTCAAATTAAATCGGTTGCCGCACACCCGGGCTGGGCAATCACCGGCTTGCAGGAGAATTTCCCTCACGTCCTTGACCCACTTGCCCAAACTGCAAAGCAGGGGGCTCGCAGTCAGTTTTATGCCGCGCTAGGTAGTGATATTCAAGGTGGTGACTTTGTTGGTCCAAGTCTTGAACTCTGGGGTAAACCAAAAAAGATTGCCGGTTCAAAAAGGTCTCAAGACCAAGCACAGATGAAGGCGCTGTGGTCCTCCAGCGAAGCGATCACCGGGGTCAAATTCCTCAGTTAGAGGTAGGCTTCTAAGAGATTTCAAGGAGTTCTCTTGCTGCCACTAAACCCGGAAGCCATCGTCGGTTCTCGGATCACAAACCAGAGCCTTAGGCGTTGGCTTCACTCGCTCCCGGGTGTAGACAAGGTCGGGCTTGAAGCCAGAGCCGCAGCACTGGGTACTCGCTCGATTAAGACCTCCTCCAAAGCATGGGCTTTGGATGCTGCCATCAAGATGATGGACCTCACCACACTTGAGGGCATGGACACCCCGGAGCGAGTGCGCAGCCTTTGCCTTAAGGCTCTGACCCCAGACCCAACCGATTTAGATTGCCCCCGACCAGCTGCAATTTGTGTCTACGGCGACATGGTTAAGCACGCCAAAAAGGCTCTCGGAGATAGCGGCATCTATGTCGCCGCGGTGGCCACTGCTTTTCCTTCTGGACGCGCGAGCGTCCCGGTTAAATTGCTCGACACCAAAGATGCAGTGAAAGCCGGTGCCGATGAGATCGACATGGTTATCGATCGCGGTGCATTCCTGAGTGGAAATTACCTCGAGGTTTACAAGCAGATTCAGGCTGTAAAAGAAGCGTGCAAGCGCAGCGATGGAAGCTATGCGCACCTCAAGGTGATTTTGGAAACCGGTGAGCTGCAGACCTATGACAACATTCGTCGTGCCAGCTACCTTGCGATGCTCGCAGGTGGCGATTTCATCAAAACTTCTACCGGCAAGGTTGGCGTAAATGCCACCATTCCGATCACCCTACTGATGCTTCAGGCAGTGCGCGATTGGTATGACCAGCACGGAGTGCTGATTGGCGTAAAGCCTGCCGGTGGCATTAGGACCGCGAAGGATGCCATCAAGTATTTGGTGGTCGTCAAGGAAACTGCTGGAGATCAGTGGCTGAACCCAGAGCTGTTTAGATTCGGTGCATCGAGTTTGCTAAACGATGTTTTGATGCAGCGCCAGAAGCTAAAGACCGGACACTACTCCGGCCCAGATTACGTGAGCGTGGACTAAGGAAAATGATGTTCGAATACGCACCAGCACCAGAGTCGCAGTCCCTCGTGAGATTCAAGGACAGCTATGGTCACTTCATCGATGGCAAGTTCCTAAAGCCAGGTAAGACCTACCAGACCATCAACCCAGCCAATGAGCAGGTGCTCGCCGAGATCACTCACGGCACTGAGAAAGATGTTGATCTAGCAGTCAAAGCCGCCAGAAGCGCTTACGAAAAAGTTTGGTCAAAGCTTCCAGGAGCTGAGCGCGGCAAGTACCTATATAGAATTGCCAGAATCATTCAAGAGCGTGCTCGCGAGCTGGCAGTTGCCGAAACCTTGAACAATGGCAAGCCGATCAAGGAAACTCGCGATGTCGATATTCCTCTGGTGGCCGCCTGGTTCTTCTACTACGCCGGTTGGGCCGACAAGCTCGAATACGCCGGACTTGGTCCTAACCCGCAAGCTCACGGTGTAGCAGCCCAGGTAATTCCATGGAACTTCCCGCTGATGATGTTGGCGTGGAAGATCGCTCCAGCGCTAGCCGCTGGAAATACCGTGGTGCTAAAGCCTGCAGAGACTACCCCGCTCACCGCGATGCTCTTTGCGGAGATCTGCCAACAGGCTGAACTACCGGATGGTGTTGTGAACATCGTGACTGGATTTGGTGACACCGGTGCTGCGCTAGTTGGCCACAAAGATGTCAACAAGGTTGCCTTCACCGGCTCTACCGAGGTGGGTCGCATCATCGCCCGCCAGGTTGCCGGAAGTAACAAGAAGGTGACCTTGGAACTTGGTGGAAAAGCTGCCAACATCGTCTTCGACGATGCACCACTGGACCAAGCGGTAGAAGGAATCATCAATGGAATTTTCTTCAACCAGGGTCACGTTTGTTGCGCGGGATCCAGACTTTTGGTTCAGGAATCAATTCAGGACGAACTGCTAAAGAAACTGCAGCGCCGCATGGAGTCTCTGAGACTCGGTGACCCAATGGACAAGAACACCGACATTGGTGCGATTAACTCAAAGGCCCAACTTCAGAAGATTCAAGCGCTGGTTGCCCAGGGCGAGAAAGAAGGTGCAGAGCGCTGGTCTCCAGCCTGTGTGATTCCAAAGAACGGTTTCTACTTCGCGCCAACTTTGATGCTAGGGGTAAGCCCGGCGAATACCGTCGCTCGCGAAGAGATCTTTGGGCCGGTGCTTTCGGTAATGACCTTCCGCACTCCGCAGGAAGCGGTGACCAAGGCCAACAACACCGAGTTTGGTCTCAGTGCAGGTATCTGGACCGAGAAGGGTTCAAGAATTCTCAAGCTTGCCGATCAGCTCAACGCTGGCGTGGTTTGGGCAAACACCTTCAACCAGTTTGATCCAACCAGCCCATTTGGTGGCTTCAAGGAATCTGGCTATGGCAGGGAGGGCGGCAAACAAGGATTGGCCGCTTACCTGAAGGGAGGTTACTGATGCGTCTGGATGTTCGTAAGACCTACAAGCTCTTCATCGGTGGCAAGTTCCCACGTTCCGAATCCGGCAGGGTCTATGCGGTAAACGATGCCAAGGGTGAGTTTTTGGCAAATGTCGCAATGGCTTCTCGCAAGGATGCCCGAGACGCAGTCGTTGCAGCTCGCGCAGCTCAATCTGGCTGGGCTTCGGCAACCGCATATAACCGTGGTCAGGTGCTCTACCGCATTGCAGAAATGTTAGAGGGTCGTCGTGAGCAGTTTGTTGCCGAGATCAGAGCACTTACTGGCAAGAGTGAGAAGCAGGCTAATCAAGAGGTTGATGCCGCAATCGACTCTTGGGTTTGGCACGCTGGTTGGTCGGACAAGATTGATGCCGTTGCCGGCAACATGAACCCAGTGGCTGGCCCGTTCTTCAACATTTCCACCTTGCAGTCAACCGGTGTGGTGGCAGCTTTCGCACCGCAGGACAGTGCGCTACTGGGACTGGTAAACACAATTGCGCCAGCGATTGTCTCGGGCAATGCAATCGTGGTCATCGCCAGCGAAACTTTGCCACTTCCTGCAATCACCCTTACCGAGGTGCTGGCTACCAGTGACCTACCCGGTGGAGTTGTGAATGTGCTGACCGGCAAAGAGTCTGAGATTGCCCCTTGGCTTGCATCACACCAAGACGTCAATGCAATTGACCTTGAGGGCACCAGCGACTTTGTCGAGCTAGAGATTCAAGCGGCTCAAAACCTAAAGCGAGTGCTTCGCAAGGGTGACTTCGCAAGACTCGGTGCCAAGGGTACGTTGAACCACATCACTAATCTGATGGAAGTTAAAACCGTTTGGCACCCAAAGGGTCACTAAGGTCTGCCACCTAGTTTGGTAACCGCCTTGGCGGCGAACCTAACTGCACTTGCGGCGGCCTGCGAGAAATCCTTGCCCTTCAGGCTTTCTGAAATCAGTGAAGCTGCAAAGGCATCACCGGCACCGGTTGCATCCACTAGTTCCGCTGTAATCGCAGGGATATGTTCTGAGCCAGCTTGAGACTGCAGTTGCACGCCATCCTCACCCAAGGTGAGGGCAACCTGTGGGAACCATTCACCCAGGAGCGCTGCCACAATCTCTGGCCTGGATTCTGCCGAGAGAATTCGACCTTCCTCCAAAGATGGCAACAATAGATCCACCCCAGCCACTGAAGCTAAAAAGGTGTGAACCGAATGATCTGCGATGTAGCCGGCACTGCCTGGATCACAGGCGACCAGGCCATAGGCCTTGGCACGTCTAATCAACTGCTGCATGGTTTCAACCGATTGATCAAAGACCGTGTAGCCGGAGATGTAGAGCGCATCACCGAAGAGTTCTTCTGGAATCGCACTTAGGTCGAGGTTCTTGTTGGCTCCGCGGTCAGTAAGGAAACTACGCTGCTGACCCTGCACCAAAACCACGATGCGACCGGTCTGCAAGTCACTGTCTGACTGCAGGTGAGGGATGACTTTGTAATCCCTAAGAATCTGGGAGTGACGCTCCAGATCTTGCTTGCCGACCTTTCCAACGAAGTGGGTCTCGATGCCTAAGCTGGCAATCCAGCAAGCAAAGTTTGCTGCTGAACCCCCAGGCTGCTGCTGGATCTTGCTATTGGTGTCGGTATCCAGGCGAATCTCACCATTTGGAATCACCAAGATGTCATCAATGACATCACCAACCACCAAGATCTTTGGCATTAGCGCTGCAGCCTGCTCCAGGCGGTAGCGATATCAGCTGCTACCGAAACATTGTTCTTCGCCAAGTTCAGATTCACCTCGAGCGATACTCCGCCAGAGGCCTGCACGATGTACTGCAGTAGGAACGGAGTCACGGCCTTGCCGGTTACACCAGCTTTCTCAGCGGCATCAAAGGCAATTGCCAAAACTCGGTCGTGCTCGACTCGTTCCCAGGCCTGATCGGCCGGAACCGGGTTGGCCACCACGATGCCACCGGCTTCGCCGCGAGCTGCCATCACCAAGGCAACCTCATCGGCACTGTCGGCTTGATACTCGAGTGTGAAGTCTGACTCTCGTAGCCAGAAGCTTGGGAAGATCTTGGTGCCATAACCAATCACCGGAACACTCAGGGTTTCCAGGCGCTCGAGTGTGGCAGCGATGTCAAGCACACTCTTTACTCCAGCACTTACGACCGTTACCGGAACCTGCGAGACCACGGTTAGATCTGCTGACTCATCAAAGGTGTCCTGCGCACCGCGGTGAACGCCACCTAGACCTCCGGTTGCAAAAACTCGAATGCCGGCTTGGGCAGCTAGGTATGCAGTGGCAGCAACAGTGGTTGCGCCAGAGATTCCCTTGGCCGCCAGAATCGGTAGGTCTCGCACCGAAGCCTTGGCGATGTCCTGATTGGCAATCACATCAAGGGCGGCTTCATCTAAACCAATATTTGGGATGCCATCGATCACAGCGATGGTGGCGGGAACCACACCTTTGTCGCGCAGGATCCGCTCGAAATCGAGCGCTGCCTGATGGTTTCTGGGCCTTGGTAGGCCGTGGGAAATGATGGTGGATTCCAGTGCGACAACTGGCAAATTGTTCTGCAGCGCGTTTAGAACTTCTGGGTGAATTTTGAGCACCAGATAAGGCTACTGCGGTTTGGTTGAACGAAAAGGTAGGTGTTGAAACCGAAGGTTAAAAGCCTTGCTCGATGGCCATCCAAGAGGTTGGGTTTTCTAAATCCTGAAATCCAACGTCTCGATACACCGGTTGCGCGTCACGGGTTTTCAGCAACAGCCGAAAAGACTTCTGGTCAGCGAAGTAGTCAACTGCAGCCTTGGCAATCAGATGACCGATTCCATTGCCACGCAATTCTGGCTCCACAAATACGTCACATAACCAACCGAAAGTGCAACCGTCTGTAACTAAGCGCCCGACTCCAACGAACCGACCATCATCGGCGATCACAGAAATTGGCACCGAGCGTTCGAAGGAGCGCTGAACCGTTTGGAAATCCCTCCCAATTGACCAGTAAGCCTGATTTGAAAGCCAACTTGCAACTCTTTCTATATCAAGATCTGATGGCAGATAACTAACTCTCATAAAACATCATGGTATTGCTGGCAGAGACCTGCGGGTTTAGAAAATGCAGCCTTTCCGTTTTGCAGTTACTCAGATGCTTGCAGTGTGGGTAGATTCTTCACTAGGTAATCGATACGGAGAATCCTTGAAGCGGCCATGGCTCACGACCCCTAAAGGTCAGCGCATCACGATGCTGCTCGGCACACTCCTGGCGCTACTGGCCCTGATTCCGCTCTACTTCACAATGAGCACCGAATTGGCACGAACCAATGTCTCGCAATTGCAATTTGGTGATGTGTATTTCTACCCGCTGGATCAAGCAAAGTCAGTAACCGAATTGGCTGGTCTTGAGGTGGTGGGCATCTCGGATGTATCGGAATCGCAGTTTGGCACCACCTTGAAAATTCAGGTTCTCAACCACGGACAACTGGGTGGAAAGCGTGAGGTTTGGGCCAAGGTTTATAGCCCTGCCGGTCATCTTCGCGAGGGCATGAAGATTTGGTTGGACCTAAAACCAAAGGGCCCGATCTACCTTGAATTCTTCTTCACCGGGACCGCCCAAGAGCTTTCCGAGAGCA
>JACCDI010175283.1_pt1 | contig 22977 bp, 23 predicted proteins | sample 7442791 | NCBI WGS metagenome assembly JACCDI01 (sample SAMN15323434, study PRJNA562643) | freshwater metagenome | isolation source: river surface water | place: USA:Blue River Watershed | collected 2017-08-15
AACAGAAAATCATGCTCAAAGTCACAACTACTGTCTTTAACTTAATAAATTCACGCAGTTGTTTCCCTTTGATATTCTTGCAATTTGTGCAAAATCACAAAGGCAAACACCCACCTCTATTACTTAATCTCTACTTTTTAAAGAACTTTTCCCTCAGCCTTCGTGACTGGGAGGCCGCGTATAATACGCGGGAATCTAATTAATGCAAGCAACTTTTAAAAAATCTGAAATTTAATTTTCGTTGCCTGCCATCCATGAGCGCATCAATCTTCAGCTCAAGGGCGCGCATTATGCCACAGAGACCTTACGAGACAAGCGTTATTTTCTTCACATCGACAAGCGAGCTTCCGAAGGGGAACCAGCACAATTCTCAGGCCGAAAGATAAAGCAGATGGAAAGTCTTCTTGCCCCGCCTCAGCAATGCGTACCGACCGAAAAGAACGTTCTGCTGTCGAATTTCGAACTCTTCTGATTTCAGAGTTTGGCCGTTCATGTTGATGGACCCAGAGGCTATTAGTTCACGCGCCACTCTGTTGGAAGCAGCCAAGCCTGTAACCACCAGTGCATTGACTATGGAGATTGAACCTTCGCGAATCTCCGTCGACGGCACGCCGTCGAGGCGCAACTGTTCGAAGTCACCCAGACCAAGTCTCTCGACATTGCCGGAAAACAAAGCCTCACTGATACGCTCCGCGGCCTCCCTCCCAGCATCACCATGAACCAACCGAGTAACTTCTCGAGCCAGAATCCGCTGTGCATCTGGCTTACCTTGTGCAGACCTGTCTGCAACTTCTATAGCGTCGATCTCGGAGACAGGTAGAAATGTGAAGAATTTCAGGAATCGATATACATCCGCATCGGCAGCATTCAGCCAGAATTGATAGAAGGCATACGGAGATGTCTTCTCAGCATTCAACCAGACCGTTCCGGTTTCTGTTTTCCCGAACTTCTGCCCATCCGCCTTGGTAACCAATGGAATTGTGAGACCGTAGACCTGAGCCTTGTGCAAACGACGTGTCAGGTCAATTCCGCCCGTTATATTGCCCCACTGATCACTGCCCCCTATCTGCAGAATGCAACCATAGCGTTTGTACAGCTCAGAGAAATCAAAGGACTGCAGAATCATGTAGGTAAACTCAGTAAAAGAGATACCTGCCCCGTCCCGCTCTAGCCTCTGCTTGACTGAGTCTTTTTGAATCATCGAGTTGACCGAGAAATGCTTACCGATCGTACGCAGAAACTCGAGCACATTCACGTCACGCACCCAGTCCAGGTTATTCACGACAATTGCTCCTGACGCCCCTGAATCGAAATCGACATACTGGGAGACCTGAGACCTGATCCGACTCACCCAATGCTCAACGACATCACTGGAGTTCAGTTGGCGCTCAGATGCCTTGAAACTTGGATCCCCAATCAACCCCGTGGCACCGCCCACAAGCGCGATAGGCCTGTGTCCGGCCAACTGAAACCGACGCAATGCAAGCAGCGGCACAAGATTACCGATGTGCAGACTTTCTGCAGTCGGATCGAAACCCGCATACAGCGTTCTGGACGCACCCAATACGCTCGTCAATTCATCGCCGGAGCTCAGTTGTGCCACCAAGCCTCGACTTTCGAGATCGCGAATAATGTCAAATGCAGTGGACGTCACATCGACTCTCCATTAATACATTGCGAAAAGGACACGCCCAACAATGACCTTATGATGGGCCGGCAAGCTTATTCGTTGCACCGACTCCGGACCATTGCCTGACAGGTGAAAAGGCGTCGGATTTTACACTAGTAAATGGAATATGACTTGACCTGCATTGGAAAACTCATAAGAATCCATCGCTCACGAGCCCCTTTTGCACCGCGGGCCACAATTCAGAACATATTCAGAACACCACGATTTCAATGGGCTTTTTCTCTTCAGCCAAGTGCTTTCTTTGCACGCACTATCCCCGCAGGCATCTGGAACTCGCCAGCTACTTGAGCGTTGCGCTGGTGCTGACACTTTTCTTCGCACCCGAAGAGTCCGCGCATGGTGCCAGGGCCAGTTCGCCAATCCAGGTGGGGCCAAGCGCTCTCTCAAGGGCCTTGGCGGGAGCCAGCACCAATTCGCCCCTGCGCGACGAGGTGGTCAATCCAGACAATAACAGCGAGCAGGTCGAGGCAGTCTGGACGAGCTTCGAAGTGCAGGCTGGAGATAATCTCTCCGAGATTTTCGGAAGGGTAGGCCTCAGCGCCCAGCATATGTACAAGGTGCTTAACAGCAGCGAGGAAGCCAAGGTTCTCGACAGGCTTTACCCTGGCTACGAGCTGAGTTTTCACATCCCTGCCCCTGGCGAGCTCGCCCAGCTGCGTGTGCTGAAGTCACCGCTGGAAGGGTACCTGTTTACTCGCAATGAAGACGGCTATGGCGTCGACTCCATCCAGCTTTCGGCGGACATAGTGCCCGTGGTCAAGGATGGCGTCATCAACGACAGCTTGTTCATGGCCGGGCAGCGCGCCGACATTCCAGCGTCCTCCATCATGGAAATGGCCGATATTTTCGGCGGCGAGATCGACTTCATTCTGGACACTCGGGCTGGCGATTCCTTCAGCATCGTGTACGAAGAGAAGTACCTGAAGAATGAATTCATCGGCCACGGCGAGATTCTTGCGGCTCGCTTCATCAACCAGGGTGAGGAATTCGTCGCAGTCCGCTACACCAACGAGGCCGGTGAGACGGGCTACTACAACCCGGAAGGCGAAAGCATGCAGAAGGCCTTCCTCCGGACCCCCCTGGACGTGTTCCGCATCAGCTCCAACTTCAGCCTGACTCGCAAACATCCTATCCTGAACACCATTCGCGCCCATCGCGGCACCGACTACGCGGCACCCCGCGGCACACCTGTGCGTGCGACCAGTGACGGCACCGTGACCTGGGCAGCAAGAAGCGGCTCCTTCGGCAAGCTCATCGTTCTTCAGCATGGCGGCAGCTTCGAGACCAAGTACGCGCACCTGAACGACTACGCGCAAGGCATCAAGAAAGGTGCTCGTGTGAAGCAGGGGCAGGTGATCGGCTACGTCGGCACAACAGGCGGCTCCACGGGCCCGCACCTGCATTACGAGTTCCTGGTGAACGGGGTTCACAAGGATCCGAGAACCATCGTCGACCAATTGCCTCAGGCGATCGCCCTGTCCCCAGAAGAGTTGCCTCGCTTCAAGGCACAGACACAGGACATCCTCGCCCGACTGCAGAACGCCAAAGCTGACACCCGGATGCTGTCCATGCAGACCGACTCAGCCAACACCCCGCAGATCCGCTGACCTCTCGCCGGCGCCTGCGCTTTTCCCTGTCTTCTTCCGGCTGCGAGGCTCGCCCAATGTCCATGCATGAGTACTTCATTGGTTTGCTTTCCGGCACAAGCGTCGACGGAATCGACGCAGTGGTCGTCGACTTCGCTGCCACTCCTCCCAGACTGGTTGCCACCCACAGCGAGCCGATCCCCGACGACTTGCGAGCACACATTCTCGAGCTGTGCTCAGGGCAACCGGTGAGCCTGGTGACTCTGGGGGAGACGGATGTCGCGCTCGGCCGCCTTTTCGCGCAAGCGGCCAATTCCCTCCTGAGCAAGGCTGCGATTCCCGCTCGTGATGTGCTGGCGATTGGCAGCCACGGCCAGACAGTCATGCATCACCCCCACGGAGCATGCCCCTTCACATTGCAGATCGGCGATCCGAACACCATTGCCTGGCTGACCGGCATCAGCACCGTCGCTGACTTCCGCCGCAAGGACATGGCCGCCGGCGGCCAAGGCGCACCGCTCGCGCCATTGTTCCATCAGGACTTTTTCGGTCGCCAAGGCCCGGATCGGGCAGTTCTGAACATCGGTGGCATCGCCAATATCACGCTGCTGGCATCATCGCGACGCCAGAGGACGCTCGGGTTCGACACCGGCCCCGGCAATGTTCTGATGGATTCGTGGATCAAGGCCACGCGCGGCCTGGCGTACGATCATGACGGACAATGGGCCACGACCGGTCGGATCAACCAGACCTTGCTTGATGTCCTCATGAGCGAGCCCTACCTGCAGCGTCCTGCGCCCAAGAGCACAGGACGGGAGCTCTTCAATCTCGATTGGCTGAGATCACACCTGCAGAACTTGCCCACGATGACGGAAGAGGATGTGCAGGCCACCCTGCTGGCTTTCACCGCTCGCAGCATCGCGCAAAGTGTGGACTGGAAATCCAACGGTGTGGAGGAAGTGATTGTCTGCGGAGGCGGTGCTCACAACGGCGCGCTCATGGCCGCTCTGCAAGGCTGCATGCCAGAGACACGGGTACTCTCCAGCGCCGCTGCCGGGCTGGCCCCAGACTGGGTCGAAGGCGTGGCGTTCGCCTGGATGGCCCGCAAGGCGTGGCTGGGAGAGGCAATCGCCACCGGCTCAGTGACGGGGGCGACGGGGGCCTGCATTCTGGGTGGAATCTACGAGCACGAGACGCAGGACGCGCTCACTTTACACTGAGAAAGACGAGCCACAACCGCAAGTTGTGGCTGCCAGCGGGTTGTTGACCACGAACTTCGCACCTTGCAGACCTTCCACATAGTCCACGCGCGCGCCGGCCAGGTATTGATAGCTCAGAGGGTCCACCAGAAGCTCTGCTCCGTGGTTGCTGATCACCGAGTCGTCCTCGTTGACGGCCTCGTCAAAACTGAAGCCGTACTGAAAGCCCGAACAGCCGCCCCCCGTCACAAACACCCGCAGTTTCAACCGTGGATTGCCTTCCTCGGCGATCAAGGTCTTCACCTTGTTGGCGGCATTGGTGGTCATGGAAATGACGACCGGATCATGAGTTTGAACAGCAGACATGGGCACACCTTGGCATGGAGGATGCGCGCGACTCGCGAGCAGGCGGGATTATGGAGAAGCCCGAGTAATTCAGTCAACTATTGATTGAGTGCCAGCGGCCGTCTCGAAAGCCAGGGTATTCGAACCCAGGCGCTTGGCTTCCTGCTGTGCACGGCCGATATGCAGCAGGCTGCCGTTGATCTCTGACCCCATCACCATTTCGATCAGATTGTAGAAGACATTGCCCATCACCACGCCCTTGGCGGCCAGTTCAAGCTGATGAGCGCAGTGCAGATCGCCCTCCACCAGCCCGTTGATGATCGCTGCAGGCACCCAGACTTCCCCTTCGATCACACCGCCGTCGGCAAGGCGCAGGATGGCACCGGATTCATCGTCGGCAAACACATTGCCACGAATGCGACCCTCGACGATCAGCTCTCCGGCGAAGCGGACGTCACCGATGATCTCCGTCTGGCGCGACACCAGCGTGTGCGCCGTTCCTGCCGGCTGGGCAGACTTGGCTGCTGATCCAAACATGTCAGATTTCCTCCACTGTCCAGCTGAAACGGCGCTCTGTCGTATAGGACGCGGGCTCACTGGATTGCGCGTGTATGAGCACCTCCTCCGGGATGAACCCGGGAGGCAGTTCGAACTCTCCTTCCAGCGCCTGGAAATAGCGGAACTCGAGGATATCCGATATCTCGGCGGGGACGTGTGGCAGTTGCGCAAGTTCGTAGCTCTGCGGCTCGCCGTTCTGCTGCCCGTGAACGGACACGCGGAAGCTGCCCCTGACCCTCTCATCCCCGGCACCGGCCACACGGACAAACGCACCATAACGATAGCTGCCCGGCGCGGAGGCCGGGGCAAGCCGCAGATTCTCGATGATCAGGCCAGGCTCGGCGGATTCCGGCGCCATGACCTGGCGATAGAAGGACACGTCCTGTTCCAGTTGCCGGATGCGGCCACGCAGCGAATTGATGGTGGTCTGCACTTCGGCTTCCGCGCGCTGATCGAGCAGGGTGTCCTGTCCGGACATGGCAAGCTGGGCACGCAGTTCCGCGACCTGCTCCTGGGCCTGCAGCAGGGCATCGCTGAGCAGCACGTTCTCGGCGCCGACCTCGATGTGCTCGCGCGACGCCCCGTAGTAACCCCAGTACAGCCCCCCGAGCGCAGCCAGCAGCACCGCGCATAGAAATCCGGCGATCAGGGCGACGGGAAGCCATGGCCGGTAAGGCACCACGACCATTCTGGTCTGCCTGCTTCCCTTGACTGCACCGGCCATGTCGAGTGCTCCCTCAGGGCAGCAAGGCGACCGTCTGCAGGCCCGCTGTCTCCTCCAGACCGAACATGATGTTCATGTTCTGGATGGCCTGGCCGGACGCGCCCTTGACCAGGTTGTCGATGACCGACATGACCACGACCATATTGTTGGCGGGCAAGTAGCAGACACCAATCTGGCACTGGTTCGCGCCGCGCACATTGCGCGTGGCCGGGTACTTGCCGGCGGGCAGCACGTCCACGAAGGGTTCGTTGCGGTAGCGATTCTCGAACACGGCCTGCAGGTCCACTCCCTGCATGCCCGGCTTGAGCGGTGCATAGAGCGTGGCATGAATGCCGCGAATCATGGGCGTCAAATGGGGAATGAAGGTCAACTTGACCGCCTCGCCCGCGTAGGCGTCCAAGCCCTGACTGATCTCGGGAAGATGGCGATGGCCGCTGACGCCGTAGGCGTGCAAGGACTCGGAGGCCTCGGACAGCAGACTGCCCACGGCGGCCTTGCGCCCTGCACCACTGACCCCGGACTTGGCGTCGGCAATCAGGTGCTGCGTATCGATCAGCCCCTGTTCCAGCAAGGGCAGGAAACCCAGCTGAATGGCGGTCGGGTAGCAGCCGGGCACGGCCAGCAATTGTGCGCTGGCGATGCTCGCGCGATTGACTTCCGGCAGGCCGTAGACTGCCTGCGCAAGATACTGCGGGCTCTCATGCGCCACGTTGTACCACTTCTCCCACAAGGCCTGGTTCTTCAGGCGGAAGTCGGCGGACAGATCGATGACACGCACACCGCGCTCGAGCAGTGTCGGCACGGTCTTCATGGCAACGGCATGAGGCGTGGCATAGAACACGACGTCGCAGGCAAACAGGGCGTCCGTATCCGGGGCGGAAAAATTCAGATCGACATGCCCGCGCAGATTCGGGAACAGGTCGGCGACCGGCGTGTCCTGCATCTCTCGCGACGTGATGACCTCGATGCGGACATCCTTGCGCGGCGCCAGCAGACGCAGCAACTCCACGCCCGTGTACCCTGTCGCGCCGACTATGCCTACCTTGATCATCCTGCCCTCCTGCCTGTCGAAAATGTGCTGACTTGAATGAAATATCCAGAATTGCTGCCCGAAGCGAGGCCGGCATGATACCGCCGATTGCAGGCTCGATCCATGTTGGCGGCTGTGCTAACGTACCGGCTCGATTTGCAAGGCCGCAGGCGGCCTGACAGCAGCGCGCCAAGAGCGCAGACAAGGGGGCAGTATGTTGTGGGTGAAGGCGTTTCATATTGTCGCGGTGGTGTGCTGGTTTGCCGCGATCTTCTATCTCCCGCGCCTCTTCGTGTACCACGCCATGGCCGAAGACCAGATCAGTCGTGATCGTTTCGTCATCATGGAGCGCAAGCTGCTCAATGGCATCGGCACGCCCTCGGCCATCGCCACGGTGGTGCTCGGCCTGTGGCTAATCAGCTTCAATGGCAGCTACTACATGAGCTCGGCCTGGATGCACGCCAAGCTGGGCCTGGTGCTCCTCTTGCTGGTCTACCACGGTTTCTGCTACCGATTCTTCTTCGACTTCCGTGCCGGGCGCAATCAGCGCAGCCACGTTTTTTTCCGCTATTTCAACGAGTTCCCGGTGCTGCTGCTGATCGCCATCGTGATTCTCGTGGTCGTCAGGCCGTTCTGATCCTCTGCCGGAGGTGTGCACGACGTGTCCGCAACGCCCGAACTGAACGCGCACAAACCCAATGTGCTGTGCTTCTCCGGACTGGACCCGTCCGGCGGGGCCGGCATACAAGCCGACATCGAGGCGCTGTTCAGTGCAGGCTGCCACTGCCTGCCGGTGGTGACCGCACTGACGGTGCAGGACACCCGCAATGTGCTGGCCTGCCATCCAGTGCCGCCAACCCTGCTGATCGAGCAGGCGCGGGCCGTGCTGGAAGACCTGCCGGTGGCAGCCATCAAGATCGGGCTGCTCGGCAGCATCGCTGCCGCTGAGGTGATCCACAGCCTCCTGCGCGACTTCCCCGGCATTCCCGTGGTGCTGGATCCGATCCTGCGCGCCGGCGGCGGCTTCGACTTCAGCGCACAGGAACTGCGTGCCGCCATGCGCAGCCTGCTCATTCCCCTGAGCACCGTGGTCACGCCCAACACCGTGGAGCTGCGCCTGCTCACCTGCGCGGCCGACAGCGATGACGCCTGCGCCAATGCCCTGCTGGATCTGGGCTGTTCCCACGTGCTGCTGACGGGCACCCATGCCGACAGCCCCAATGTCATCAATCAGCTGTACACCCCCCATCAGCCGCCCCTGCGTCAGGAATGGCCGCGGCTTGGCGGGGAGTATCACGGCTCCGGCTGCAGCCTGGCGGCAAGTCTCGCGGCCCACATGGCTCACGGGCTGTCCATTGCCGACGCGGCCCGCCGGGCTCAGCACTACACCTGGCAAGCACTCGAAGCCGGGCAGCGACCCGGCCGCGGCCAGTACCTGCCGGACAGAGCCTTCTGGAGCCGACTCCCGTGAATTCGCGCCGCCCGCTGCGCGGGATCTACGCCATCACAGACGACGCCCTGCTGCCCGCCGATCTGCTGCTCCCCCGCGTGGAAGCCGCCTTGCGCGCCGGGCTCGCCCTGCTGCAATACCGCAGCAAGCAGGGCAGCGAGTCGCAGCGCTTGCAGCAGGCGCGCGCCCTCGTCGACCTGTGCCGCCAGTACGGCACGCCCCTGCTGATCAATGACGATGTGCCGCTGTGCCTTGCAGCCGGCGCGGCGGGCGTGCATCTGGGTCAGCGGGACCAGGGGCTGGCCGAGGCAAGACGGCTGCTGGGCCCCGAAGCCATCATCGGCATCACCTGCCACGACCAGCTCGTGCTGGCACGGCAGGCCCAGGCGGGAGGCGCTTCCTACGTGGCCTTCGGCCGCTTCTTTGTGTCACTGACCAAGCCTTCTGCCACCCCGGCGGACATTGCCATCCTGCCGCAGGCACGCCGGGAGCTGGACATCCCCGTGGTTGCAATCGGCGGCATCACCGCTGAAAATGGCGCGGCCTTGATCGCTGCCGGCGCCGACATGCTGGCCGTCATACACGCATTGTTCGCCTTTCCCGATGTCGAATCCCGGGCTCGAAAACTGAATTCACTGTTCACTTCATCACATTGAACTGCCTCCTTCGCCGAGGCCGTCGAGGAACTCATGTCTGCCACTGACGCCACACCCAAGAAGACCCACAGCCGCTCCGCCGCTCTGTTCGAGGAAGCCCGCCAGTACATCCCTGGGGGCGTGAACTCGCCCGTGCGTGCCTTTCGCGGCGTGGGTGGCAACCCGCTGTTCTTTCAGGGTGGCGAAGGCGCCTGGCTGATCGATGAGGACAACAATCGCTACATCGACTACGTCGGCGCCTGGGGCCCGCTCATTCTCGGCCACCGTCATCCCGACGTGATCGCCGCGCTGCAGACACAACTGCAGCTGGGGCTGGGCTATGGCGCCTCCACGGAAGCCGAGATCACCATCGCGAAGACGATCTGCTCCCTCGTGCCTTCCATCGAACGTGTGCGGCTGGTGACCTCCGGCACCGAAGCCACCATGAGCGCGATTCGCGTGGCGCGCGGGTTCACCCGCCGCGACCGGATCGTCAAGTTCGAGGGCTGCTATCACGGTCATGTGGATGGCCTGCTGGTGAAGGCCGGCTCAGGCGCCCTGACCCTCGGCGAGCCGGACTCCCTCGGCGTGCCCAAGGCCTACACCGACCAGACCTATGTGCTGCCCTACAACGATATCGATGCTCTGGTGGCCCTGTTCGAGCAGCACGGGCGCGAGATCGCCTGCGTGATCGTCGAGCCCGTGGCCGGCAACATGAATCTCGTGCCGCCGGTGCCCGGCTTCCTGGAGACCATGCGCGAAGTGTGCACCCAGTACGGCGCGGTGCTGATCTTCGACGAGGTGATGACCGGCTTCCGCGTGGCACTGGGCGGCGCGCAGTCGCATTACCAGGTGACGCCGGACATGACGACGCTCGGCAAGGTGATCGGCGGCGGTCTGCCGGTGGGTGCCTTCGGTGGACGTCGCGACATCATGGAGATGGTGGCCCCGCTCGGCCCCGTCTATCAGGCCGGCACGCTGGCCGGCAGCCCGCTGGCAGTGGCCGCAGGCATGGCCATGCTCAAGGCCATTCAGGCGCCGGGATTCCATGCGGCGCTGAGTGCCCGCACCCAGCGTCTGATGCAAGGCCTGGAAGAGCGCGCACGCGCCGCCGGCATTCCCTTCACCACACACAGCGTGGGCGGCATGTTCGGCTGCTTCTTCAGCCGCGAAGAGAAGATCACCCGCTTCGAGCAGGTGATGGCCTGCAATGTCGAGCAGTTCCGCAAGTACTTCCACCTGATGCTCGAGCGTGGCGTCTACCTGGCGCCGTCGGCCTTCGAAGCCGGCTTCGTGGGCGCGGCCCACGGTGACACCGAGATCAACCTGACCCTGGACGCTGCCGAGCAGGCCTTCGCCGCCCTGTAGCTCCGCCACCCCTGACAGAGAATGGAAAACCCATGAAGCAATACGACGTGTACGGCATCGGCAATGCGCTGGTGGACAAGGAATTCGAGGTCGACGATCAGTTCTTCGTGGACGGTGGCATCGAGAAGGGCTTCATGACCCTGATCGACGAGGCGCAGCAGCAGGCGTTGCTGGACCAGTTGATGCAGCGCTATGAATTGAAGAAAAAGGCAGGGGGCGGCTCGGCCGCCAATTCGCTGTACGCGCTCAGCCAGTTCGGCGGCAAGGCTTTCTTTTCCTGCAAGGTCGCCAATGACGAGGCCGGCCATTTCTACATGCAGGAGCTCGGCTCGCTGAACATCCAGACGAATCTGAGCGCCGAGCGCGAGGAAGGCGTCACTGGGCGCTGCCTGGTGATGGTGACACCGGATGCCGAGCGCACCATGCTCACCTCGCTGGGCATCTCCCAGCGCGTGTCGGTGGATGAACTCGTTCCAGACGCACTGGCAGCCTCAGAGTACGCCTACGTCGAAGGCTATCTGGTGACGTCGCCCAGCGCGCGCAGCGCGGTGCTGGAGCTCAAGCGTCAAGCGGCACAGCACGGCGTGAAATTCGCGCTGACATTTTCCGACCCGGCGATGGTCGAGTACTTCCGCGACGGCATCAACGAGTTCATCGGCGATGGGGTCGACCTGCTGTTCTGCAATGAGAAGGAAGCCCTGCTGTGGTCGGGAGAGTCCAGCCTCGAGGCCGCTTGTGCGGCGCTGGAGAAGAAGGCCCGCCGCTTCGCGGTGACGCGCGGCGCCCACGGCGCACGACTGTTCGATGGCGAGCGCTATCTCGATGTGGCCCCGCATGCCGTGCACGCCGTCGATTCCAATGGCGCGGGCGACATGTTCTCAGGAGCCTTCCTGTATGCAATCACGCGGGGACATGACTTCGCCACGGCCGGCCGGCTGGCGAGTCTGGCGTCAGCCAGAGTGGTCGCGCAGTTCGGACCGCGTCTGCGACCGGAACAGCACGCCCACCTCCTGGCCGACCTGGGGCTTGCGGACTGACACGACGCCGCGCGCCCTCAGGCGCGCAGCTCGTCCACGAACTTCTTCACCCCGTCGAACCACGACGTCTTCTTGGGCGACTGAGCCCCTTCGCTTTCGGCGATGTCGTGGAACTCGGCCAGCAATTCCTTCTGCCGCTTGGTCAGATTCACCGGGGTCTCCACCACCACTCGGCACAGCAGATCGCCCGTGACCCCGCCGCGCACGGGCGTCACGCCCTTGTTGCGCAGCCGGAACAGCTTGCCTGTCTGGGTCTCGGGCGGGATCTTCAGCTTCACTCGCCCATCCAGGGTCGGGATTTCCAGCTCCCCGCCCAGTGCAGCATCGACGAAGCTGATGGGTATCTCGCAGTGCAGATCGATGCCATCACGCTCGAACAGCTTGTGCTCGCGCACCGAGACCTGCACGTAGAGGTCGCCGGGCGGTCCGCCATGACTGCCTGGCTGACCTTCGCCGGTCAGACGGATGCGGTCGCCCGTGTCGACCCCGGGCGGCACCTTCACCGACAAAGTCTTCTGTTCCTCCACGCTGCCGCGACCATGACAGGTGCCGCACGGGTCCTTGATCTGTTTGCCCGAGCCCTGGCAGCGCGGGCAGGTCTGCTGCACCGAGAAGAAGCCTTGCTGCATGCGCACCTGACCGATGCCGTTGCAGGTGCTGCAATCCACAGGCGAGCTGCCCTTGCGCGCGCCAGAGCCTTCACAGGTCTTGCAGGTGACCGCCGCCGGGATGCGGATCTTGGTGGTGGTGCCACGCACGGCCTCCTCCAGATCCAGCTCCAGCGTGTAGCGCAGGTCGGCGCCCTTGCGCACATTGCTGCGGGCGCCGCCGCGCTGTGCCCCGAAGATGTCCCCAAAGATGTCGCCGAAGATGTCGCCGAAATCCTGGTGGCCGCCGCCACTGCCGCCCTGCTGGTTCACGCCGGCATGACCGTACTGGTCATAGCGAGCACGCTTCTGGGCGTCGGAGAGGACCTCGAAGGCCTCGTTCGCCTCCTTGAACTTGTCCTCGGCGGACTTGTCGTCCGGATTGCGGTCGGGGTGATGCTTCATGGCCACACGGCGATAGGCCTTCTTGATCTCGGCCTCGGAAGCGTCCCGCGCAACGCCCAATACTTCGTAATAGTCTCGTTTGGACATGGTGTGTCTGTATCTCGTCTTGCTTCAATGATCGGAGTCGGTTTGCCTGCCCCGCAACGCAAAAAACCAGACAGGCTGCCCCGTCCGGTTTTCTGCATCGCGTGCGTGCGGGGGCTGCGCCGTGACGCGCAGACCGAACGGCTTACTTCTTGTCGTCCTTCACTTCCTCGAACTCGGCGTCCACGGCGTCGTCGTGCTGGCCGGCGTTGTCCTGCCCGCCGGCAGCGCCACCCTGGGCACCGGCCTGCTTCTCGGCATACATCTTCTGCGCCAGGCCGGAGGAGGCATCGGTGAGCTCCTTGGTCTTCGCTTCGATCTGGGCGATGTCGTCGGACTTGATCGCGGCCTCGGTGGCGGCGATCGCGGCTTCAATGCGTTCCTTCTCGCCCGCATCGACCTTGTCGCCCGCCTCTTCCAGCGTCTTGCGCGTGGCGTGAATCAGGCCATCCGCCGTGTTGCGGGCGGTGATCAGCTGCTCGAACTTCTTGTCATCCGCGGCATTGGCCTCGGCGTCCTTGATCATGCGCTCGATCTCTTCCTCGGACAGACCGCTGGAAGCCTTGATCACGATGGACTGCTGCTTGCCGGTGGCCTTGTCCTTCGCGGACACGTTCAGGATGCCGTTGGCATCCAGGTCGAAGGACACCTCGATCTGCGGCATGCCGCGCGGGGCCTTCGGAATGTCCGACAGGTCAAAGCGGCCCAGGGACTTGTTCTGCGACGCCTGCTTGCGCTCGCCCTGCACCACGTGAATGGTCACGGCTGTCTGGTTGTCGTCGGCCGTCGAGAACACCTGCGTCTTCTTGGTCGGGATCGTGGTGTTCTTCTCGATCAGGATGCTGGCAACGCCGCCCAGCGTCTCGATGCCCAGGGACAGCGGGGTCACGTCGAGCAGCAGCACGTCGTTGACTTCGCCTGACAGCACGGCGCCCTGAATGGCCGCACCCAGCGCCACGGCTTCGTCCGGGTTCACGTCGCGACGGGCTTCCTTGCCGAAGAAGTCAGCGACTTTCTTCTGCACCAGCGGCATGCGCGTCTGGCCACCCACCAGGATCACGTCGTTGATCTTGGACACATCCAGGCCGGCATCCTGCAGCGCAGTCTTGACCGGACCCATGGTGCGATCGACCAGGTCCTCCACCAGCGACTCGAACTTGGCGCGGGTCAGCTTCTGCACCAGGTGCTTCGGACCGCTCGCATCCGCCGTGATGTAAGGCAGGTTGATCTCGGTCTGCTGCGCGGAGGACAGCTCGATCTTGGCCTTCTCGGCAGCTTCCTTCAGACGCTGCAGGGCCAGCGGATCATTGTGCAGATCCATGCCGGTTTCCTTCTTGAACTCGCCTGCCAGGTATTCGATCAGACGCAGGTCGAAGTCCTCGCCACCGAGGAAGGTGTCGCCATTGGTGGAGAGCACCTCGAAGGTGTGCTCGCCGTCGGTCTCGGCAATCTCGATGATGGAGATGTCGAAGGTACCGCCCCCGAGGTCGAACACGGCGATGGTGGAATCACCGGCTTTCTTGTCCATGCCATAGGCCAGCGCGGCGGCCGTCGGCTCGTTGATGATGCGCTTGACCTCCAGACCGGCGATGCGGCCGGCGTCCTTGGTGGCCTGACGCTGTGCGTCGTTGAAGTACGCCGGCACGGTGACCACGGCTTCCGTGACCGGTTCGCCCAGGAAGTCCTCGGCCGTCTTCTTCATCTTCTTGAGCACCTGCGCAGAGATCTGCGGCGGTGACATCTTCTCGCCATTCACGCGCACCCAGGCGTCGCCGTTGTCGGCCTTGACGATCTCGTAGGGCACCATCTTGATGTCCTTCTGCACGACGTCGTCACTGAACTGACGGCCGATCAGACGCTTGATGGCGAACAGCGTGTTCTTGGGGTTGGTGACCGATTGGCGCTTGGCCGGCTGGCCGACGAGGGTTTCCCCGTCCTTGGTGAAGGCGATGATCGATGGCGTGGTGCGATCGCCCTCGGCGTTCTCGATCACGCGTGACTTGCCGCCATCCAGGATCGCCACACAGGAGTTGGTGGTGCCCAGGTCAATTCCGATGATTCTTCCCATTCTGTAGTCTCCGTTTCGCAACGGTCAGCATGCGGCTGCCGGCGCTGGTATTCATGTACCGTTGTGTGTGTCTTTGGGTGGTCCGTGCCGTCGTGGCGCGGGGTTTCGATTGCTGCTGGCCACCTATATTGGCCTCTGCCGGGGGATTTCAAGGGCCGCCCCGGAAATCCTCTTCACGCCTTGGCGTCGATGCCGGCCGATGGGGCCCTGGACACCATCACCATCGCGGGGCGCAGCACGCGACCGTGCAGCGTGTAGCCCTTCTGCATGACGCCGGTCACGGTGTTGGGCTCGACATTGGGGTTTTCCTGCATGGCCATGGCCTGATGCACCTGAGGATCGAAGGGCTCGCCCAGTGGATCGACCTGCTCAATGCCGAACTTGCGGAAGCAGTCGGCGAAACTCTTGAGTGTCAACTCCACGCCGGTCAGCAGGGACTGCACGGACTCATTCTCGCGGTCCACGGCCACCTGCAGCGCGCGCTCCAGATTGTCCATCACGGCCAGCAGTTCGGCACTCAGCTTCTCCTGGCCGAACTTGTGGGCCTTCTCCACATCCTGTTCGGTGCGACGGCGCAGGTTCTGCATCTCCGCCTGCACGCGCAGCACTTCATCCTTCTGATGCATGATCAGGGTTTCCGCCTGGGCCAGTTTCTGCAACGCATCGCGCAGGGCGGACTGCTCGTCGCCGGCGTCCTGCGCGGCCGCGGCCGCTTCGTCCTGTCGTTCTTCCTGAGTCTGCGATTCGGTGTGATCGTTCATTCCTTTTCCTTCCAAGGGTTTTTTGACATGGCCAGGGTTATGGGGGCGGGACTCATCGATTCAAGCCAGCGCGCGGAAATTTGTCTGCCAGGAACCCCGCGAGGGCCTGCCGGCACTGACAAGATCGCGGTGCCTGGGCTATAGTCGCAGGCATGCTCATACAGCTTTCCATCCGCCATTACGCCATCGTCGACTCCCTGGATATCGAGTTCCTGCCTGGCATGACCGTCATCACCGGCGAGACCGGTGCGGGCAAATCCATCATGCTCGGGGCGCTCGGTCTTGCGCTGGGGGATCGTGCCGACAAGGGCGTCATCAGCAGCAATGCCAGCCGCGCCGACATCACGGCCCGCTTCGACACCAGCGACCAGCCCCTGGCCAGAGCCTGGCTGCAGGACAACGAACTGCTGAGCGAGGACGAGCCTGAGCTGTGCCTGCTGCGCCGTGTCGTGGCCGACGATGGCCGCTCACGCGCGTGGGTGAACGGCTACCCCGTCACGCTGCAGGTGCTCAAGGACGTGGGCGAGATGCTCATCGACATCCACAGCCAGCACGAGCACCAGTCCCTGCTCAGCAAGGCCACGCATCTGCGCCTGCTCGACGAGTTCATGGGGGAAACGGCCCTGCTGGACGAGATTCGGCGCCTGAGCCGCGAATGGCGCCGCAATCACGAACAGCTCGACGCGCTGCGTCAGCGCAGTCTGGAGGCGGGCACCCGCTTGAGCCTGCTGAATTTCCAGCTGCAGGAGCTGCAGGAACTCGGCTTGCAGGAAGGTGAACTGGACGAGTTGCAGGCCGAATACCGCCGCCTCAACAGTGCCGACACCCTGCTGAGCACGGCTCAGCAGTTGCTGGCACTGTGCAGCGACAGCGACGAACCCACGCTGCTGAACGGCCTGCAGCACGCACAATCGCTGCTGCACGAACTGGGCAGTCGCACCGACGCCCTGAACGGCGTGAACGAGCTGCTCGGCTCCGCCGCCATCGCCGTCGAGGAAGCCGTCAGCGAATTGCGCCGCACTCTCGATGCCTTCGACGCCAATCCCCAGCGCCTGGAGGAAGTGAACCAGCGTCTGGCCGACATCCAGCAGCAGGCTCGCAAGCACAAGGTGCGCGCGGAGGACCTGCCCGCGCTGACGTCCCGACTGCGCGAGGAGCTGGCGGGATACGAGAACAACGACGACGCCCTGGCCGACTGTCATGCGCGGGATGCTGCCTTGCGCCGCGACTACACCGCCCAGGCGAGCCGCCTCAGCGCTCTGCGCACAACAGCGGCAAGGGTGCTCGGCGAGCGCATCAATGTCCAGATCGCCGAACTGGGCATGAGCAATGCCCGTCTGAGTGTCGCCTTGAGCCCGAGCGGCTCCGACGCGCTCTCCCCTCACGGCCTGGAGACAGTCGAATTCCTGGTCAGCACCAATCCCGGACAGGAACCCCGCCCCTTGATCAGGATCGCCTCGGGCGGAGAACTCTCTCGCATCAGCCTCGCGATCCAGGTGATCACGGCGCAGACCTCGGCCACGCCCACGCTGGTGTTCGACGAAGTGGATGTCGGCATCGGCGGCGGCGTGGCGCGCGCTGTCGGGCGACTGCTGCGCGAACTGGGCGAGCGCGGCCAGGTGCTGTGCGTGACGCATCAGGCCCAGGTCGCTAGTCAGGGGCACCATCATCTGTTCGTCAGCAAGGGTGACACCGGCACTGAGGGGCATCGCGTGGGCACTCGCATCCGGGCGCTGACGCGTGACGAGAAAGTGCGGGAGATCGCCCGGATGCTGGGCGGTGAAACCGGCAGCGCGGGATTCACACCGGAATCCCTGGCGCATGCCGAGGAAATGCTGAAAGCCTGAGTCAGGTGCTCTGGCAGGACTTGCAGATACCGTAGAGATACAGGCTGTGATCGGTGATCTCGAACCCGAACTTGGCCGCGATCTTCTCCTGCTGGGTCTCGATCACCTCGTCGAAGAATTCCTCCACCAGCCCGCACTTGCTGCACACCAGATGGTCGTGATGCTCCATGGTGCTGAGTTCGAACACGGAATGCCCGCCCTCGAAATGATGGCGCATGACGAGTCCGGCCGACTCGAACTGGGTGAGCACGCGATAGACCGTGGCCAGACCGACATCCTCGTCAGCCTCGATCAGGGCCTTGTAGACATCTTCGGCACTGAGGTGTCGCGTGGCGGAATTCTCGAGCAATTGCAGAATCTTGACGCGGGGCAGCGTGACCTTGAGGCCCGCCTTGCGCAGTTCGTGGTTCTCTGTAGACATGTCGCTCTCTCGGCCTGGCGTGACACCTGGCATGCTGGCAATCGTCGCTGGGGTGGCGGAAACCACTCGCGGTGGCTCTCCTTTTTCGCGCTTTGCCCGTCCGGGCCGCTGGGGTATTATGCCCGCGAAGTCTGGTGGATGAAAGTTGACATGCCGCCGCTCCCAGTCGCCCGAAGTCGAGAACCCTGATGCACGCACGTCATCGCGCCACCGCCCCTGCCCGATTCGCCCGCCCGCACGCACTGCGCGGCGCCCTGCTGCTGGGCTGTCTGCTGGTCTTCACGGCCTGCAGCATTCCGCGCCTGCAGTTCCCGGGGGTGTACAAGATCGACATCCAGCAAGGCAACATCATCACGCAGGAAATGATTGACCAGCTGCGGCCTGGCATGACCAAGCGCCAGGTCACCTTCGTGATGGGCACTCCCCTGATCCGCGATCCGTTCGATCAGGATCGCTGGGACTACGTCTACAACTATCAGCCCGGTGGCGGTGTACGCGGCCAGGAGCGCGTCACCATGTTCTTCGAGAACGACCTGCTGACGCACTTCACGGGCGATTTCAAACCCTCCGAGGAAAGCACGGCCGGCGCTGCAGACAACGCACCGGCCGCTGACAACTCCTGATCGGGCCGCCCCTCCTCAGAAAGCCATCCGGAAGCCGGCGCTGAAGTTGCGCCCCGGCATCGGGATGACATTGGCCAGGAAGGATGTGTGGCTGAAGATCGTCTCGTTGAGCAGGTTGGAGCCACGCACGAAGAGCGAGTAGCGCTCGTCCCCTCCGACGCTGTAGTTCACGCTCACGTTCGCCATGGTGTAGCCCGGCGTCTGCGTCTCGAAGGCCGCCACGTCGTCCTGACGGCTGACGCGATAGATCTCGATTTCGGTATCCACATTGTTGACCAGATAGTTGGCTCGCACACCCACACGCGTCGGTGAAATGCGCGGCAGCTTGTCCGCGCCATCGAGATCGGCCGTCAGATAATCCCCGAACACGCCGGCCGACAGACTGGCACTGAACGCGTAGTTCACTTCCGCCTCGAAACCCTTGAGCGTGGCATCGCGCTGCGTGTACTTGATGAGCCGGAAGTCCTCAAATTGATCGAGTGTCCGGGCGAAGATGTAGTCGTCCACGCTGTTGTGGAACAGGTTCAGGCTGTAGGTCAGGGCGCCGGTATGCCTGCGCAGGGAAATGTCGAGATTGTGCGAGGTCTCCTTGTCGATCGCCGCGTTGTTCTCGAGCCCGCCGCAGGTCAGCGGATGATTCACCAGGCCGCATTCGTAGGTGTTGGTCGCCAGATGGATTCCGCGCGCGTACAACTCCTGCGGCTGCGCCAGACGCTGGGCGCGAGCGAAGGTGGCGGCGACGCTGGTCTGCTCGTCGAGCGCCCAGATGGACGCCAGGGACCAGGACGTCGCGGACTCGTCGTAATCCGGGCGCCCGCGCACATCACGCACGGGTTCATAGGTTTGCGTCTCGTAGCGCGCACCGGCCTCGAGGTGCCAGGTGTCGCTCACTTCCAGATGCTCCACGGCAAACAGCCCGCGCATGCTGGAATCGGTGACGGGGATGAAGGCCTCATCGCCAAGGGAGCTGAAGCGCGTGTCGGCGAACTGCACGCCGACGATGCCGTGCCAGCCCATGACAGGCGCGTGATCGATGTCGATGCGGCCCTCGTAGCCCTCGTTGGTGAAGGTGGTGCCGATCTCGCCGTCCTCGATCTCGAAATGCTTGTAATCGGTGCGGCTGCCACGCAGGCGAATGCCGTGTATGCCCGGCAGCGGCTCGACGAGTTCACCGCGCAAGTCCATGCGCCGGCTGCTCAGATCGACCAGCGGCACGTCCTCGTGCCCCGCTTCCTCGTGCTCGTGATCGTGGTCTTCCTCTTCATGGCTCTCGCAGTGCAGCTCGATTCCATGAGGGTGACATTCCTCGTACTCGTGATTGTGGCCGGGCAGGCCGTAATCGTCCTGTCGCTTGGTGTACGCCAGACCGATGTAACCGGCCTCGCCGACAAAGGAAGCACCGAAGGCCCCGTTGCGGCTCTCGGAGGCCGTGCCATGCACACGGGATTCGTCCCAGCCATCGACCTCGTAGTCATTGGTTTCGCGCAGCGAACCCTCCATGTGCAGCACGATATTCGCCGTGGCGGCGGCCGTGAGATTCACGGCGCCGGCGCGCTCGTTCGCCACGCTGTTGCCACGCATGGCGACATTGCCTTCGATCTGCTCCGGCACAACCGTGGGAATCTTGCCGTCCAGGATGTTCACGACACCGCCGATGGCACCGCCGCCATAGAGCAGCGTGGCGGGGCCGCGCAGCACCTCGATCTGCTCAGCCAGCAGCGGATCGGCCGACACTGCATGGTCAGGCGATACATCGGAGGCATCCAGAATGGCGCTGCTGTCGGACAACACCTTGAGTCGCGGCGAGGTCTGTCCACGAATGACCGGACGGCTGGCACCACCACCGAAACTGTCGGCATGCACGCCCGGCAGGCCATTGAGCAGATCGCCGATATTGCCGCCCCGCTCGAAGCTCTGGGCGCCATCGAGCACGCTGAACGGCGCCACGATGAGGGCGGCATTCTCATCCACCCCGAGCGCGGTGACTCGAATCTCGGGAATGTCGGTGCCACTCTGGGCCAGGCTGATGGGGGTCGCTGCAAGACCGGCAGTGCCGGCCAGGACGGAAATGGCAAGGGTCAGGGGTGATCGATTGAAACGCATGGTGAATCCTTTGTAATTCGCTCGTGGGGCGCTCGACAGGTCGGGCACGGAAAGTCTGCATGCGCACGGGCAACGGCCACGACGCCGACTCAGGGGCGGCTCAGCGGCAATGGCATGCGTGCGGTGTCGTGAGGACAGCGATCAGAGCGGGGGGGAACGCGAGCGCGGTGTCAGCGCGGACACCGCTGCAAAGGATGCAACGAAGGCGACGGGCGCCACAGTGGCCCGAGGGACATCAGGCAACACGGCCGTGACGGGGATCAGGTCATCGCCGGCGCCGATCTTCAGACAGAAGGTACAGTCGAGATGCTTGTTCAGGTCGCCCGCGTGCGAGTGCACGAGGGTACTGCTCTGGAACACGAGAAAGACGAGGGCGAAGGCGAGCGCGAGGTATCTGGCCGCGCCTTTCTTGAGAAACTGCTTCCCGTCATCCGTGGTGTGCATGCGATGCCTGACCTGCAGGGGGAAGTGTGTCAGCGGGTGCAAAATCCTCCAGAACATCCTTCAGCGGGCACGAAGTTGCCGAAGGATGACTGGAGGGGACTTGCGGGCACACTTGATTGACCCCGTCCTGTGCAAAAAGTTTCCACGCCGTGAAAAACAATTTCTCTGCGTGTTACTGTGTAACATAGCACCGGCGCTTCATACTTGCCAATAGCACTCGCTCTTCAGAGCTCATTGGAGCCTTTTGGCAAACTCTCGCAGCGCCTCCAGCCCCACGACATCGTGAGCCGCGAGACCGAGCTCCTTGCGCGGCAGTTCCGGCAGCGCCTCGGTGAGCGTGACCAGATGCACGTCTTCCTGCGCGCGGCGCTCCTTGAGGAAGTCGCCCATGTCGGCCGGCGAGCGCTTGTTGACGACGAGCGCGCCCACCTTCACACCGGTGCGACGCAACTGCCCGTGCAGGGCGATTGTCTCCAGCACGGGCAGGCGTTCGGCGGCCAGCACGATGATGAAGGACGTGCGCTCATGGTCCGTGATGGCGGTGCGCAGGTCAGAGAACTGACGACGACGGCGATTGAGCAGCGAGCGGATGCTGCTCTCGCGATTGGCCAGCGGGTCCTTTTCGTCGCCGCCGAAAATCTTGTTGCCCACCGACTTGTCGCTGCCCATGTTGCGCAGCACCGAGCTGAAGCGCTCGGCCTTGTCACGGCGGTTGATGAGTCCGTCCGTCCAGGCCGACATCATCTCGGGCAGCGCGATCAAACGCGCGGTGTGTCCGGAAGGGGCCGTGTCGAACACCAGCAGGTCATAGTCGCGTGCGGCGAGAGCCACCACGTCGGCAATCTTCTCCATGATGGCCGCTTCCTGCATGCCGGGGGCATCGCGGGACAGCTCGATGTGCTTGTCCACTTCGCCCGCCAGGTGCGGCGCCATCAGCCGGCGCAGCGAGGACGAGACCTGTTCGAGGTGCTCGTTGACGGTTGCCTCCGGGTCCAGCTCCATGCCGTCGAGATTGGGCGCGAGACGCACAGGCCGTGGCCCGACCTCGCGATTGAACAGATGCCCCAGATTGTGTGCCGGATCAGTGGACACCAGCAGCACACGGCGTCCTTCACTGGCCATGGCCAGAGCGGTGGCCGCTGACACCGTGGTCTTGCCCACGCCGCCCTTGCCACCAAAGAACAGAATGCGTTTCGAACGTGCGAGACTCAGCAGCATGAGACATGATCCAGCGGCGAGCGCTCCATGCCCATGCGGCGATGCCAGTCATGGAAGCGGTCATAGACCACCGGGAGCAACTCGAGGGTGTAATAGGTGGCCGGGTTCGGAATGCCCAGGCTTTCCGAAAACACCAGCATCATGAAGAGATCGTCCTCGTCACGCTGGGCGCGGGCGAACTCGCGCCGATACGGGGCGGTGTAATACTCGCGCAGGCCTTCCTCGATGCGAGTCAGCAGGCTCTTGCGCGTGTCATTCGCGGGAATGTCGTTCTGATCCATGTCATTGGCCTCCCTTGCCAGTATGGCGCTTTTTCGCCGCGCGTCGCAATCGCGCCTGCTTCGGGTCCACCAGCAGCGGGCGATAGATCTCGATGCGATCATGTGGCTGCACCACGTAGTCTTGGGGCAGCGGCAGGGTGTGACCATCGAGCAGGCGCGAGAACACGCCCAGCGAGGCTGTGGCCAGATCGATCTCGCTGAACTGCGCCAGAATGCCGCTCTGCTGCACCGCCTGCAGTGCCGTGCAGCCATCCGCCACGTCGATCTGCAGCAGACACTGCCGCTGCGGCAGCGCGTAGGCCACTTCCACGGGGATCATGTGCCGGCACCTCCATAGAGCTTGTCTGCGCGCTCGACCAGGGCGTCCACCAGCGTGTTGGCCGAGTGGTTGAACAGTGACTCCAGCGCCATGCCCACCAGTCCCCCGGCGAAATCGAATTCCATGCTCAGGCT
>JACCDI010677921.1_pt1 | contig 22947 bp, 15 predicted proteins | sample 7442791 | NCBI WGS metagenome assembly JACCDI01 (sample SAMN15323434, study PRJNA562643) | freshwater metagenome | isolation source: river surface water | place: USA:Blue River Watershed | collected 2017-08-15
CCCCTACAGCCAATGCAGCTACTGCTATTACTTGTACTACTTTTACCGCCAACTGGACAGCGGCAACAAATGCAACCAGTTACCGCATAGATGTTAACACCAACAATACTTTCACCGGTACTTGGATACAGAATAATGTTGACGTTGGAAATGTAACAACCTTCAACATAACAGGATTGACAGGTAGTACCAATTATTTTTATCGCATTAGAGCTGTAAACGCCTGTGGCACGAGTGGTAATTCAGGCACAATCACCGCAACAACTGCTGCGCCAACACCTGCAGCCCCTACAGCCAATGCAGCTACTGCTATTACTTGTACTACTTTTACCGCCAACTGGACAGCGGCAACAAATGCAACCAGTTACCGCATAGATGTTAACACCAATAATACTTTCACCGGTACTTGGATTTTGAATAATGTTGACGTTGGAGATGTAACAACCTTCAACATAACAGGATTGACTGTTGGTACAAATTATTTTTATCGCATTAGGGCAGTAAACGCATGTGGTACAAGTGCTAATTCTAGCAGTATCACTGTAAGTATAGTAACCACCACATGGAACGGAACTACTTGGTCTGCAGGATCAGCCCCGACAAACGGAACACAAAATATAGTTTTTAATGCAGGATATACAGCGACTACCAATTTGTCAGGATGTTTGTGTACGGTAAATTCAGGTGATGTAATAATCAATTCAGGAAATAATTTAATAATACAAGGAAAGCTTAGTGTAATCACTCCAGGTACTTTAACATTTGAAGACTCCGCCAGTTTGGTTCAAACAGCAGCATTTACTGGGCTAAACTCAGGAAATATAAAATATAAGCGTACTACATCTTCGGTTCTTGTTTCTGATTACACCTATTGGTCTTCGCCTGTCGCTAATCATACCTTGAACATATCTCCTTCTTATGACTCAGGGTTGTTTTATTCTTATGATGATTTTGCTGTACCAGAAGATTGGAAAAAAGAAACAGCATCAACTATTATGGAAATAGGTAAAGGCTATATTATAAGAGGCTCACTAAATAGTGGACCGCCACCACCACCAAGTTTCTATAATGCAACTTTTGAAGGAGTTCCCAATAACGGGACACAAACCATAAATATAGGACCTACTGGAACCTCAAATTTATTAGGGAATCCCTATCCTTCAGCAATAGATGCTGATGCGTTTTTGACTGACAACAGTGCAATTGTAGAAGGAACAATTTATTTTTGGACACACAACACCGCAATTCAGCTGGCTTCTAACATAACAAATGGAACCCAAGGATCTGGCGCTTATGCTTACACTAGCGATGATTATGCTTCATATAATGGAACAGGTGGAGCAGCAACTAGCGGAGGAATTACTCCTAATGGTAAAATTGCTGCAGGACAAGCCTTCTTTACAACCAGTAAAGCTACAGGCGCAACTGTCACTTTTAGCAACACAATGCGAGTTGAAGGAACGACACTAGTTGATCAAACAGGGGTTAATCAACAATTTTTCAAAACTAAAAATCCTACGACTAAAACGAAATCAAATATCGAAAAAAATCGGGTTTGGTTGAATTTAACCAATACTGAAGGTGCTTTCAAACAAACTTTAATTGGGTATGTTACGGATGCTACCAATGAATATGACGACCGTTTTGATGGTGAAAGTTTTGACGGAAATGAATTCGTAGATTTTTACAGCATCAACCAAGACAAGAATTTAGTGATTCAAGGTCGTGCTTTGCCATTTGATGAAAATGATGAAGTGCCGTTAGGATTTAGAACTACTATAGAGGGTTCTTTTACCATAAACATTGACAAGGCAGATGGTTCGTTAGCCAATCAGGCGGTGTTTATTGAAGATAAATTAACCAATACAGTATTTGATTTAAAAAGCGGTAACTATACTTTTAACACAGTCGCAGGAACTTTCAAAGATCGTTTCGTGTTGCGTTATACTAACAAAACATTTGGAACAAGAGATTTAGATGTTAAGGAAAACAGCGTTTTAGTCTCTATCAAGAACAAGCAAATTAAAATCAATTCATTTGGTGAAAAAATCCAAAAAGTGACATTTTTTGATTTGCTGGGAAGACAAATCTATCAAAAAGATAAAATAAACAGCAAAGAATTAATCCTAACAGATTTTAGAGCGAATCACGAAACTTTTATTGTCAAAATAAGTTTGCAAAACGGAAAAGTTGTTTCAGAAAAAATTATCTTTTAAGCAATATTTACTACTATTAGGAAACCCCGCTAAAATGTGCTTCGGCTATTATAGTGGGGTTTTGTTCATTGTGCATTGTTTCAAAAAATTAAAATAGCGGACTGTACAAAATTATGGGTGGTAATAGCTTGTGACTACCATTTTGAATTTTTTTGTTCAATTTCTAAAGTTATCATTTAGTTGTGTTACACAGTTATTCAAAAATCTCCTTGTCAGCTGTAATTAAAAAAAAACATTCTTCTAGTTGTCTTCAATGTTTCCAAAATAAAAAATATTTTTTTCAAAGTATTATTTTCTTTTCAATGATTCAAAAAATCAATTACATTTGTACAAATTGGACTTCAATCGTCCCTAAAACAATGTATTATGAAAATATTTTTTCTTTTTAAAAACAGTTGCAGTTCTTTATTGGGACTATTTTTTTTGTTGTTAACGACCTCAATTGCTAACGCAGCAACAATAACAAGTACAACCACCGGAGGGCGATGGGCAACAGCTTCGACTTGGGTAGGAGGTATTGTTCCAGTTGCAGGAGATGATGTGATTATTGCAACTACTGGCGTAAATAGTGTAACATTAGGTGCAAATGCGTCAATAACTAATGTCACTATAAACGCGGGAGCAACATTGATTATTGCAAATAGAAGGCTGACTGTTTCTGGTTTTTTTACGAATAATGGATCAGTTACTGGAACCTCCGGCCAAGTAAATCTTGCAAATGGAAATTTTACTAATAGCGGTGCATTGACATTTACTACCACAGGTCAAATCAATGTTACATTGGGAACTTTTACCAACACGGGTTCAATATCAATAGCTACTGGGCAAATTAATGTGGTTGCGGGTAGTTTTTCAAGCACAAATTCATTAATTTTTACGGCAGCAGGGTTTTTAAAATTAGGAGGCTCTTTTTCTTATTCAGGAACTTTTACATTAGGCTCAGCACAAGTTCAATTTATTGGTACTGCTAATCAGTCTATTCCATCGTTTACGACTAAAGGAACAGTTAGCATGCTCAAAACTGGGGGAACGGCCACTTTAGCAGGTAATGTAACAGCGGGCGGTTTAACACTTAATGGAATTGGTGGAACATTAGATTTGGCAACAGGAACGCACACTTTTAATGGTACTTGGACTAGAACTAATGGTTCTATGAATTGTGGAGCGAGTTTGCTAAGAATTGGTTTAAGTGCAACAGGGACAGGGGGAATAGGTACTTTCACGGCTGGAACAGGAACAATCGAATATTATCGGGCTGGTGTGCAAACGGTAGCTCCTGTAACTTATAATAATTTGACACTTTCAGGGTCAAGAGTAAAAACAATAACAACTGCTACAACTCTTGTAAATAGAGTATTTTCAATGGAGGGAACAGCAACTGTATCAGCAGCTCCAACTTATGTTAATGCGACTGCAACTTTACAATATAATATTGCAGTGGCTCGAACTATTGGAGCAGAATGGATCACTCCATTTGCAGCTGCTGGTGGTGTAGTTATTAATGGGAATCAAAATACAACAATAAATGGGGCCAAAGTTTTTAATGCAGGAATTCCCTTAACCATAAACAGTGGAGCAAAATTGGTGACAGGAGCTAATAGTTTAACTCTTGGAGGTGATTTTATTAATAATGGAGGAACATTTACTTCAACTGGACCAGTTGTTATTGCCAATACAATGGCTGTTCAAAGTATTGCAGGTTTTACGACAACAGGATTGGTATCAATGACTAAAACTGCTGGTACAGCAACATTTGGTGGGAATGTAAGTGGAGCAGGATTAACAATTAATGGAGCAGGAGGAACTTTGAATTTAGGTTCGAATTCACATACTTTTACTGGAGCAGTTAGTTTAACTTCAGGAACTTTAAACGGAGGTTCCAGTCAGGTAAATGTCAACTTTACTGGGATAGCTTGGACTGGAACAGGCAGTAATTTTGTTAGTGGAACCAGCACAGTGATTTTTAGTGGAGCGGCTCAAACATTGGCAACAGCATCGACATTTAATAATTTAACATTTTCTGGGACTGCACTAAAGACACTTACAGGTTTGCCAACAGTAAATGGAATCCTTTCTATGGAAGGAACCGGAACAGTTTCTGCTGCCCCAACTTACGGAGCTTCGGCAACATTACAATACAATCGAACCCTCGCCCAAGCTACAGGGCCAGAATGGATAACCCCTTTTGTTGCTTCAGGAGGTGTAAGAATTACAAATATAGGTGTTGTTACTGTTGCAACAGCAAACAAAGCATTTAATTCAAATGTTCCTTTAAATGTAGAAAGTGGAGCAACCTTAAATAGTGGTGGTTTCATAATTTCTGGAGGCTCAACTTTAAATGTGGCTTCTGCAGGTACACTTCAATTGAGCGGATCAAGTATGTTTCCCGCTTTTACTACCACTACTTTAGCCACAAACTCTACCGTAAATTACAATGGTATAGCTCAAACTGTAGCGGTTCAAAATTATGGAATTTTGCTTTTGAGTGGTTCAGGAAATAAAACTTTCGTTGGTGCCACTACAATTATAGGAGAACTTGGAATTAGTGGTACTGCAGTTGCTATTTTATTGGATGGAACGACTTCAACATCTGAATCGTTAACATTAAACGGGGTGCTTCAAACCGCTTTGGGGTCTTATGGCGGAACAGGATCAGCCGCAACCAATCAAATTCCGCTTTGGTTTGGATCTACAACCACGGGTGTTTTAAATGTAATTACTGCTTGTATAACTGGAACTTGGCTTGGAATTACCAATACCGACTGGAATACCGCAACAAATTGGTGCGGAGGTAATGTCCCAAACGCTTTAACTAATGTAACTATAGGAATTACTCCAAATCAACCAGTTGTAGGAATTTTGGGAGGACTTTGTAAATCTATAACTATTACAACGGGTGCAACATTGACTATTTCTGGTTCAAATGTACTTACGGTAAGCGGCAATTGGACCAACAATGGGACATTTTCTTCCAACATGAGTACAGTAAGTTTCAATGGTACTGACAATCAAACCATAGGAGGATCTAGTACAACAATCTTCAACAATCTAACCAATGCAAATAGTGTTGCAATTCTCGCTGCTGCCGCACCTATTACTATTAAAAACACTTTGTCGCTCACCACTAGTACTGCTGTACTAGATATGGGAACTTTCGAATTAATCGATGGCGGTACTTTTACGAATGTTGGCAGCGGAGGGATCAAAACAGCAAATACTTCGAGTACACCAATACCATTTGGTAAAATATGGAGTAACAGTGTGTTTTACAATAATCCAATAGGAGGGCAAACCATTGTAGCAGGAACATATAATGGAGTTCCATCATTAGAATTAGAGAACACCTCTGGAACTCAAACAGCCTCTGGAAATATAACAACAGGAAGCCAATTGATTATCAATAATGGAGGCAGTCCAGTTTTTGATTTGAATGGAAATAACTTAACAGCCAATGCCATAAATATTTTGACTCCTAATTCGGTTATAGACATGCGAGACGGTACATTGAATTATTCATCTATTTTATCTATGGATGGTACAATTCGTTTTTCGGGTGTAACAAATGCAAAACCTTTTGCCTCTGGAACGGTGGAGTATTATGGTGCTAACCAAACTGTAACAAGTGGAAGTTACTTCGATCTATTGTTTTCAGGTGCAGCAGGGGTATATCAAATGACAACTGATATTGATGTTGCCAATAAACTAAATATTACTAACGGAGCGGTAACCCTAAAAGAAGGTTTGACTTTATCAGTTGGTGATGCTGTTACTGTAGTTGATCCTGGAACATTAACTTTAGAGAACAACGCTAGTTTATTGCAAACTACTTATACAGGTGCCAATGTAGGGAATGTAATTGTTACTCGAAACACTACGCCAGTGCTACAATATGATGCCACTTTTTGGTGCTCACCAACAACAGGAACTCAAACACTACTCGATTTTTCACCAGGCACAACTTCAAATAGATATAATACTTATGATAGTGTCAATGATGTTTATGTTGACAATAATGCTGCAACCACAGTTTTCGGAAAGGGAATAGGCTATTCTATTTGGTGTCCATCATCAACACCTGAAACAGGGTCAGGAATTGTGATTCCACACCAATTTATAGGGGTTCCCAATAATGGATCATTTACCATTCCACTTTCGACTCCTCCAGCTGATATTGGACTAAGTTTAATTGGGAATCCGTATCCATCGGCCCTAAATGCAATAGATTTTATCAACGAAAATCTGTATGATGCAGTTACTAATCCAAATAATACTTTGGAAGGGACTTTATTTTTCTGGTCGCACAATAATCGCCCAACAGGGAATGATTTTAGCGGTGATGACTATTATACTTATAATTTAACTGGTGGAGTAGGGTATACATCATCTGGTACTGGTAATAATGTCTCTCCAGATGGATTTATAGCTTCAGGGCAAGGCTTTTTCGTACTTAATGAAATCGCAGGAAACCTTAAGTTTAACAATAGCATGCGTGAACCAAAAAACAACACTAATTTTTATAAAACAAAGAATAATAAGAAAACAAAGGATCTAGAAGGACATAGAATTTGGTTGAATATAACCGATAGCGCTAATAAAACTGGAGGCCAAATGATGGTGGGTTATATCGAAAATGCTACCAATGATTTCGATTTTGGCTATGATAGCGCTTTGTTTTCCGACGCTAAACCCTTACTCATATATAGTATGCTAGGAACCGATAAAATGACGATTCAAGGGAGAGCACTACCGTTTTCAAATGGGGATACAGTGCCAATTGGGTATTATACACAAATTGCAGATAATGTGACCATTTCTTTACATAATACTGACGGAATATTTTTGGACAATCAAGATATTTATCTTGAAGATAAATTATTGAATGTAATTCATGATTTAAAATCAGATCCTTACGTTTTTGCCTCTGCTGCGGGAACTTTTGACAATCGTTTTGTGCTGCGTTTTACAGATGGAACTTTAGGTAACGAAGACTTTAATGTGCAATCAAACAAAGTAGTAGTATCTACAAAAAACAAGCAAATCAAAATCAATTCCTTTGGAGAAACTATCAATAAAGTGACAGTTTTTGACTTGCTCGGACGACAAATTTATCAAAAGACCAAAGTGAATAGTAATGAATATTTAATTTCTAGTATAGAGTCTATTCATCAGACTTTACTGGTCAAAGTAACATTGCAAAACGGGCAAGTAATTACCGAAAAAACCTTATACTAATTGACAACTGTGAAAAAAACCGCTATTTACACTTCAGTAAGTAGCGGTTTTTTATTGAATGGGGCAATGTATTACAAAGTATTGTATCCTTGATGTCTCTATATATGAAAAAATGATTTATTTGCTTTTCATACTTGCCTCAAGGTTTCTTTCGATGGTATGACCAGGACGCGACCATTTTGGTTTTTCGCCCAAGGCTGCAAATTGAGAATCGGCAGCTTCAACTGATTGGCGTTGATTTACTTTTGCAAATGGAGCCTGATTTTTTAAACCTAATATTTCGAACATTTTCATATCTTCATTCAAATCATTGTTAGGAGTAGTAAGTAATTTATCTCCAGAGAAAATAGAATTGGCACCAGCAAAAAAGCACATGGCTTGTCCTTCTCGGCTCATATTTATTCTTCCTGCTGAAAGACGCACTTGAGTTTCTGGCATTACGATTCGAGTTGTGGCAACCATACGGATCATTTCCCAAATTTCAACTGGCTTTTGTTCTTCTAATGGTGTTCCTTCAACAGGAACTAAGGCATTAATTGGCACTGATTCGGGCTGTGGATTTAAAGTTGAAAGTGCTACCAACATTCCTGCTCGGTCTTCAACATTTTCACCCATTCCGATTATACCACCACTACAAACTGTTACATTGGTTTTGCGTACATTCTCGATAGTTTGTAAACGGTCTTCAAAAGCACGAGTCGAAATTACTTCTTTATAATATTCTTCCGAACTATCAATATTGTGATTGTAGGCATACAATCCAGCTTCAGATAAACGTTGCGCTTGATTTTCGGTAATCATACCAAGCGTACAACACACTTCCATATCCATTTTGTTGATAGTACGAACCATTTCTAAAACTTGGTCAAATTCAGGACCATCTTTCACATTTCGCCAGGCTGCACCCATACAAACTCGGGACGAACCACCTTCTTTTGCTTTTTCAGCTTGCACTTTTACATCTTCGACAGTCATCAAAGGTTTGGTTTCAATATTCGTATGATAGCGTTTGGCTTGAGGACAATAGCCACAATCTTCTGAACATCCGCCAGTTTTAAGCGATATCAATGTTGATATTTGAACCACATTCGGGTCGTGATGTTCTCTGTGAATAGTAGATGCCTCATAAAGCAATTCCATTAAAGGTTTATTATAAATAGCGATAATTTCTTCTTTGGTCCAGTCGTGTCTTGTCGTACTCATCGATTTTTTATTTGTAGTTTCAAAAGTAGTTAAATTGTTTCAATCAAACAAAGTTGCTGTCTTTAAAAGTGTTTGGATATAATGAGATATTTTAAAATTTAATTGGATAGTAAAAGAGAGCAAAAAGCCAAGAAAAAGTATCGTCTCAATGGAATATTAAAAATAATTTTAAAGAGTATTTATATAAGCCAAAGCTGTATTTTTGTCTTTTCCCAATTGTTCCTTTAGCAAATCAACCGATTCGAATTTTTGTTCTAGACGCAGATATTCAAGAATAGAAACTCGAATTTCTTGGTCATATAAATTGGTATCAAAATCTAAATAATGCACTTCGATAGCTAGTTTTTCTCCCCCAAGAGTTGGATTAAATCCAATATTCATGATTCCAAAAACGGTTTTTTGGTTGATAATACTTTTCACCACATAAGCGCCGTTTTTGGGAATAAGTTTTTCGTTTTCTTTAATGATAAGATTTGCCGTAGGAAATCCAATGGTTCTTCCCAATTGTTTTCCTTTTGAGACTGTTCCAGTAAGGAAATATTTATACCCCAGATAGTCATTGGCCAAAGTCATATTCCCATCAGTAATTGCCTTTCTGATTTTGGTTGAACTTATAGAAACTTCTTCAATTTCCTGAACTGAAATTTGCTCAACTTCAAAACCATATTGTTTTCCAAAGGCGATAAGATCGTGAATGTCGGCTGTTCTATTTTTTCCAAAACGGTGATCGTGGCCTATAATTATTTTTTGAATTTTGAATTTGTCGACCAAAACAGTTCTAACGAATTCCTCCGCAGAAAGCTGAGAGAATGATGTGTCGAACGGATGAATAACTAGATTCTGAACTCCAATATTGGCTAATAAATCAATTTTTTCACCGATTGTATTCAATGTTTTTACTGACGATTCTCCCTGTAAAACCATTCGTGGATGCGGGTAGAAGGTAAGCACAAGACTTTCGTATGCTTCTATTAAAGTGTTTTGGGTTACCCTTTCTAAGATTTTACGATGACCAATATGTACACCATCAAAAGTTCCTAGGGTGAGTATGGTTTTTTTCGAACAAAGGAACTCATTTATAGAATTGAAAATCTTCAAAGCGATTTGTTTTATTAATGCCGCAAATTTATGGTAATTATTACAGATAAAAAAAGAGGATTGACACAAATCAATCCTCTCAAAGGTAAGAGATGCTAAACTATTCTTTAATGAATTGTAAAGTCCTTTTTTGTTCTTCTTTCACAATAGTAATAAAATAAACTCCATTGCTTAAACCAGAAGTGTTAATGGTTAAGTCTGTCTCTTTGGAAACTATTTTTTGATTCATTTTTTGCCCCAAGGCATTACTGATGCTATAACTATTTGGCAAACCAAAATTACTTGGAATTTGAATGGTTAATGTGCCTTTTGTTGGGTTTGGATACACATAAATTTCGTTTGACATTTCAAATTCATCTGTATCTAGATTGTTGATGGTAAATGATTTTTTTGCAATTTTACCAAACTCAGTACCCGATAAAATAATTGTAGAACCAGAAGTTGATTTAAGTTCGAAGAATCCATCTCCGCTTGAACCGCAACAAATTCCATCTCCTTTAGAGTCGTTTATGGTAAATGTATAGCATTGGTTATTATTTAAAATCCAATTTTCTGTTATTAATGTTGGTAATGGCAAACTAGGTTTATCTGGATATGGTCCGCCATTTTTTATGGTAGTCCCTGAACCATCTTTTAGAGTCCAAGAAACTTCACTACCATATTTATCAAGTTGCAAAGAAAAAGTTACTTGAGTGAAGTTGTAATTAGCTGGATTTGCAGGAACAATAAAAGTTCCTGTTGCAGCATTATTTGAAGATCTTTGGTCGGTTACTCCATTGACAGAGGTAATTGAACAATTCAAATTTCCATAAGCAGTTGTATTCAAAAGTGTTATGCTAGCCGATTTGTTCTGAGCTAATGATCCAGTCCAATTTTGCGTTTGAGTACTTCCTCCATTAATAGAATAGCTAATAGTTGCCGATGTTAAAACATTAGTTCCTCTATTGTATAATAATACTTGTTTGTTGTTCGATCCAGCAGCAGGACAGGGGGGCGTTTCTGTAGTTACTATACACTTATTTGCTTCAATTTTTATTTCGGCATCATTGGCAAACAATGGAATAGTATTGTCTTTTGTGGATGTTTTTAAAGAACTTCTCCTTGGAGAATTATTCATTACTGTAATCATTCTCGTTTTTTGATCTTCAGTAAATATATTCATACAAGTATCATAGGTATAATCCATATAGTTTTGAATCATTTCATTCACTGCAGGCGTATCACAACTTAATGGTATTGGTGATGGACAGTTATAATTTTCCTTATGATGAATAGGAGTGTCAGCACAATAATCATCACCACAAGGGTTGTCTCCCCAAATATGTATTAGCCCAAGCCAATGACCTACCTCATGAGTCATCGTTCTTCCTTTATCGAAAGGTGACTGCAAAATAAATGATCCGTCATTGAAGGTATTACTTCCAAAATATTTATAGCTTGAAACAACTCCATCTGTGTTTGCGCTACCTCCAATAGTACCAATACCAGATAACCCTGAATTGTCTGGAGATTGAGCATAGCCCAAAAGGTCTTCTCGGCTAAAATTTACAGTCCACATATTCAAATATTGACTTGGGTCCCAAAAGGTGGCTGGTTTAACAATTGACTCTATATCGTTTGTTGACCATGAGGACTGGCACATATTTATACGGTCAATTCCGTTTGTAGGGTTTCCGTAAGGGTCTTGTTTGGCAAGGACAAATTCAATTTCAACATCTGCTGCAACGGGGTTAGTACTCGTTCCTCCAGGTGTTCCGATCTTTTTTCTAAAATCTTGGTTCAAAACGATTATCTGAGATTCTACTTGGGCATCAGTAATATTTGGAGCTGTACCAATGGATTCACCGCCATGAATCACGTGAACTACAACGGGAATTGTAATTACGATACCGGCAATTTTTGAGCTTTTCTGAAGTTTTTTTTGTTTCTCAACTAAAGGAGCCAACCAAGCTTCAAATTGTGCATTGGACATTCTTTTAGGGTTTTTTTCTTGCAGATATTGCTCATATTCTACCGTAGCGCATCGAATAATTCCTGTATTTGGATTGGTGCTTTTTGCGGTTATGTTTTTTCCAAATAATGGTTTTTCAGTTGATTTTTTGTCTTGGCTATAGGTGTTACCAAGAATAAATAGAAAAAATACAGCAACTAGTATTTTATTAGTAAGAGGGAAGTTTTTTTTCATTATCAAAAATTAATTTTGTCAAATTTACAGTTTTTATAAATTGATTTTACAAACAAAATGATAAAAAATCACAAATTGTTAGTGGTAGATTACGTTTTTAACTAAAAAAAACAAAGATATTCTTGGTTGGTTATTTTCCATTATATGCACTCATCGTATTTTCTAATCCAGCGGTTCCAAAGGATTTTATGATTTCTGAAGCCAATTCCAATCGCTCAGGGAGTGCCATTTTTTCGGCATTGTTCCATTCTCCCAAAACATAATCTACTTGCTTTCCTTTTTTGAATTCGTCGCTGATACCAAAACGGAAACGAGTATAATCTGTGGTGTTTAATGTAGTTTGAATGCTTTTGAGTCCGTTGTGGCCACCATCGCTTCCTTTTTTACGAATGCGAATGGTTCCAAAGGATAAGTTCAAATCATCTGTAATGACCATAATATTTTCTAGTGGAATATTCTCCTTGTCCATCCAATATTTTACAGCTTTTCCGCTCAAATTCATATAAGTATTGGGTTTTAGAAGCAAATAGTTTCTTCCTTTAAATTTGTACTCAGCCAGGGCACCCAGTTTTACGGTTTCGAAGTTTACACCTTCTTTTTTGGCTAAGAAATCGACTACTTTAAAACCTATATTGTGTCGCGTATTTACATATTCGGCACCAATATTACCGAGTCCGACGATTAAAAATTTCTTCATTACATCTGTTTTGTCGTCTGTTTTTGTGCTAGTAAGCAGGCTGTTCAACCATTGTATCATTGTGCAAAAGTAAACTTAATTTTTTATTTTTTATGACTTCCAGCCTTTTAAGTCGGAAGCTTTAAATGAAAATTTTATTTTGAAAATGAGCATCTTTGGCCCTTATAGGAATGGTATCTCCCGATTTAGAAAAACAAGGCTTTTTAGCTGTTGTTCTTGTTAATCGGTATATAGTGTACAGCAGGAGCAATAATGGTTCTTGAGAATCCTAATAGTGCTCCATAGTGGAACCTGAAACAAGTTCAGGATATACAAAAAAAGCACCAATCTTTCGATTGATGCTTTCTTGAAAATATTTCGAAAAAATATTATTTTTTCTTTCCTTTTGCAGGAGCTTTTGCTGCTTTTGCTGCTTCTTGAGCTGCTTTCATAGCGGCACGTGAAATCTTCACTTGACAAACTACAGTATTGTCCGGGTGCATCAATTTAAAATTGTTGGTTACCAATTTAGTAACGTACAATTTGTTACCCATTTGAAGTTCAGAGATATTAGCCTCAACAAAATCAGGAAGATTTTTAGGTAAAGCTTTTACTTTTAATCTTCTTTGATTCAAACGTAAATCACCTCCTAATAATACACCTGGAGATGTTCCTACAATTTTCACAGGAACTTCCATCATGATTTCTTTGTTTTCATTCAATTGAAAAAAGTCAATGTGTAAAATTTTGTCAGACACAGGATGAACCTGAATGTCTTGCAAAACAGCATTGTAGCTGTTTTTTCCCAATTCAATCACAACTGTGTGTGCGTTTGGAGTGTAAACCAATGTTTTGAATGCTCTTTCGTCTGCCGAAAAATGCACTGGTTGATTTCCTCCGTATATCACGCAAGGAACCGCTCCAGCATTACGTAGGGCTTTAGTAGCTACTTTGCCCACGCTTTCTCTTTCTGATCCTTTAATTGTAATCGATTTCATTTAAAAAAATTTATATAGTTAATTATTAAACTCTTGTTTCATATTTCCCTTTTGGGGGCTAGGGGGCTACATCAAAAACTTTCCGCTAATGGAATTGTTGTGGTGTACCATGTACATTACTTCAGCAAAAAGAGGCGCACAACTCACCACTCTTATTTTTTGGGATTCCTTTTTTAATGGAATAGAATCGGTAACGATTAATTCTAGCAATTTCGAATTTTCTATTTTTTCGTAGGCATCACCCGATAAAATCGCGTGTGTACAAATCGCTCTGACACTCAAAGCGCCTTTTTCAATCATCAAATTGGCGGCTTTCGCCAATGTGCCTCCTGTGTCGATCATATCGTCAACCAAAATTACATTTTTACCTTTTACTTCACCGATGAGCTCCATAGTGTCAATTACATTGGCTGCTTTTCGCTGTTTGTAGCAAATTACTACTTCCGATTCTAAAAATTTAGAATAGGCATAAGCTCTTTTTGAACCACCCATATCAGGTGACGCTATAGTTAGATTTTCTAATCCTAAACTTTCTACATAAGGCAAAAATATTGTCGATGCAAAAAGGTGATCTACTGGTTTTTCAAAGAATCCTTGAATTTGGTCGGCGTGCAAATCCATTGTCATTATTCTTGTTGCTCCGGCAGTTTCTAATAATTTAGCCACTAATTTTGCTCCAATCGGAACTCTTGGTTTGTCTTTTCTATCTTGTCTTGCCCAACCAAAATAAGGGATTACGGCTGTTATGTGTCTTGCCGAAGCTCGTTTGGCGGCATCAATCATCAGTAACAATTCCATCAAATTATCGGCACTTGGAAATGTAGAGCAAACTATAAATACACGCAAACCTCTTATCGACTCTTCGTATGATGGCTGATATTCTCCATCACTATATTTGGACATTATGGCTTTACCTAAAGGAATTCCATATTCTTTAGCGATTTTCTCAGCGAGATAAACACTTTGTGAACATGCAAAAATTTTAGCTTCTGGCTCTAAATGTGACATTTTGTTTGATGTTTTTATCCGCTGCAATCCTATAATTTGGGTATTTTGCCTTAGCCAAATGATGTATTCGCCTCGAATGTAGTTAGTTAGTTGTGTTTCGTTTTACCGAGGTGCAAATTTAGGAATAAAATCGAACTCTGAAAGGAAAAATTAGAGTATTTTTATTTGAATCTTTAATTTTATTATTACATTTGCACCGTGTTAAAGGAAAAAGACGTTTAGCTATCCCTAAATATCTCTTTATTGCGTGAAATAACTGTAGTTATTTCTGTCTGCTAAGCCCGGATGACTGTTTTACTTTTATTTTTTTTAAAAATAAAGCAAGATTCTAGGAGCAACTAATTGCCCGGATGGCGGAATTGGTAGACGCGCTGGTCTCAAACACCTGTGGGAAACCGTGCCGGTTCGACTCCGGCTCCGGGTACAAAAGCCGCTTCGAAAGAAGCGGTTTTTTTTGTTTATTGGTTTTGATTTGTTTTGATTGCCCTCAATTTTCGCAATGTAGGCGACTTAGGTAAGTGAAATGTTTTTATACTATCGTTAGATATAGTAAAAGCACACACGATAATTTCTGGATTTCATCTGTTCATAATATTTGTTCTTTATTGGAAGATGGAACGCCTATAATCATATTGGTGTGTGTCAATGATAATTGTCGTGAGCGTTTCATCTGTTTATAATATTTGTTTTTTATTGGAAGATGGAACGCCTATAATCATATTGGTGTGTGTCAATGATAATTGTCGTGGGCGTTTCATCTGTCATATATGGAATCGCCTTTTACTTATTGGTGTTTGCTTACGCAAACTTGTTGTTAATGGCGATTTCATAAATTCATATTCGATCTATTATTGTGAGTATTTCTCCAATAAATTTGAGCAGTATCTTCCTTTTTTTGAATATAATTTTCACATAATTATCTCCAATTATGTATTCACAATCACAAATACAATACTAAATTGTGTAATTAATACTCGCTATGATAAAATACAACTCGTATCATGTAATCAGTTTTGACGTCTTTTTTCGTCAGTTCGAGGTTAAATTTTACAAAAAAAATAAAATGACATTTTTAATAATTGCACTCAACAATTTAAAAATTAAGTTTTATAATTGAGAGTTTTATCAATTCGCATAATTATTCTTTGACGAAATTTTCTCAATCTTCTTATTAAGAAATAGATCTTATGTTTAAAAATTATTGGCTTGGAACTATTTTTATTTTCACAATTAAACAAATCAAAAATTTTATTGATTCTGTTCGTATGCCATTCACTTATACCATAAGTTCTTGCATACCAAGTGTGATAAAGCAATAATTTATTCTCAAAATATACTAAAGTTGTTATTATATCATCTTTTATCCCTTGTTGAGTTTCTAAAAAAAGGAATTTTTTACCATTCCTTTTTAACCAAAGATAAAAGCAATAATAAGGTTCGTACAAACTTAATGTATCATATTCCATTATTAAATTTGATAAATCATCATTAAACTCATCCTTATTGATGTACTGATTTTTTTTTATTTCAGATTTATTCCATATCTTCTCAATTTCTCTAAAATTTAATATTGAAAAATATGTGTTTATTACATAGGGATTAAACCTCCGAATACTATTTTGCCCACCTTCCCTACAACCACATACTGTATATTTTTCCAATTCCATTTTATTGATTATTTCAAAAACCAAATCTGAATTTTTAAATAAAACATCTTCATCTGCCATTATTAACCAATCGATTTCTTTACCTTTAAGTATTTTCATCATATAAAAAATACTCTCAATACCATACATACCATTAGTACCATCAATTACATATTTTTGAATATTTTGAGGAAATAATAGCGAACTTTTTTTGTAAAGTTCTTTATTATCGACCGTACTGAGGATAGCTATTTTAGGATTATTCATCTTTTATTATATTTTTTATAGTTATGAGCATGAAGAAGGTAAAGGGAATAGTTTCAAAATAAAGTATTAATAATTATTAAATATTCTTTTCGAATAATGCAGCTTCCAACATCCTTTTAAAATTTTCATCCGAAAAATAATCTCCAAACGGATATACAGGCTCCTGAGAATTCAGTCTGCCGAGTATCAGATTTTCTAGTTTTTGTTTGATTTCCGCCTGATCGGTGCAAGTTGCAATATACTGAGGATCTGCAATTATGCGTCTCATTTCGCTTCTTTCAGGAGAAATGGAAAGTATGGGTTTTTGTGTAGCCGCCAAAAACGGAGCCTTTCCGACCAAAATATTGCAATACAAAGGACCATTTTCCAGAATGATGTTGATGTCTGCTTCATACATTTGTTCGTGACAGGAATTGGAGAAACTGGTGGTATTCAAAATTACAATATTATTAGTCTTTTCATGTTTTTTAGCTAATTGGGCCACATTGATTCCTTTTAATCGTAAAACAAACTCTGTATTTTCGCTATATAATGGATTGGTTTCAACCAAATCTTCGTAAGCATCTAAAAGAAGATCTACTTCTCTCCCGAACTGGATGGCTCCATGATAGGAAATCAATATTTTTTTATTCTTTTTCAAAATAGTAGTGACATCGGTTAAATCAAAAACACTCTCGTCGTATTGATGGGGCAAGTGGTAAAATTTCTTTCTAGAACCGTATAAGGCTTGTAAGTCCTCCGCCATGAAACTGGCCGAACTCATACAGGTTTTGGCTTGGTTGACCACTTCATACATATTTTTTAATCGGAATAACTCCAGATTGGTTAACGGACTCTTGGAGCCAGGATACCAAAATAAAGGATAGGGATCATGAAAGTTAACAATTGCTTTTTTTAGAATAGGCAGATTTTTAGCCCCTAAAATGGTTTCGTGCTCTATACCTGCACTTCTTATAAAAATATGATCATATGAGTCAAAATTTACTTTTGCCATATAAGAACCATATACTTTGTAAACATGATTCCAGATCAAGGATACATGAAATAATCTCCAATAGATTTTATTGTACAATTTAGTAAAAAAAGAAAATTTTAAATCCAAGACAAAAGATTCGATAGAGTCCACCGGCAATAAATCCAATCGATCCTCACTATTATCCGGTTTTAAATAAACAACATCAATAACAGATTCGGGATAGGCAGTTCGCAATTTTGCCAAAAAAGAACGGGATATAATACCCTGACTAGTTCCCCATACTCTTAAATCTTGTTCTATTACTAAAAATTTCATTTATTACTTCTTATTAGTTAAATTTCTATATCCTAGAGTTCAAGTTATATAGGAATTAATCCTAAAAAAATCAATGATTTTATCTTCTTTCCAATACTTTTTTTCATTCGATGCAGCTTCAACCTCAAAGGCAAAACCGTATAAAATAGTTGCCATTTTAGTTTTTCAAATATAGACAATTCTAAGACATTTACTATCCCTTTAAATAAATAATATTCTTCAAAATCTATCGAAAAAGCAATAAAATAACGCTTTAAGGAATAGGTCAATAACTGCTTTTCTTTTAGATTTTGTACAACCAACAAAACAGCTTCTGCATAAGACGCTTTACGAATAGGATTTTTTCGGTCATATTCTCCCGTATTGGATTGAGGATGTTTTCTGCCGTAAAACAAGGTCTTATTTATTGATATTCCACAAAAACCAGAAGATACAATTCTAGAATACAATTCCCATTCCTCTGCAAACATTAATTGTTCAGCATAACGATTGGATTTAAAACAAGATGCTTTCCACATCACAGCACAAGAATTAAACTGGAGCTCATTTTTTAACATTTTTTCAATATCTTGTTTGTCAATATGAAATGAAGTATAGTCTTTGGAATAATCAAATTTATAATCAAAATCATTTACAAAAACCTCTCGAATGTAGCGGCAAAATGAAATATCGCTTTTGGATAATTCAGCAACACAACACTCCAGATTTTGGGGATGTGGAATATCATCATCATCAAAAAAAATAATGTATTTCCCTTTGGCTAAATCCAAACCATAATTGCGACAACCTGGCAATCCCTTACTATAAGTATCAGGACGTTTGCTATTCTGAAATCGAGTATCTTGTTCCAAAATTGGTGCAATTACTTCCATGGTATTGTCCGTTCCGCCATCATCAATGATAAGGCACTCCCAATCTAAAAAAGTCTGTGCCTGCACAGACCTTAGTGTTTCTAAGATAAAATGCGCCCTATTGTAGGTTGCCATGATGATGGTTACTGTGGGATTCATTTGTGATTTTTCACTTTTTGTATGATCATTAGACGTATTTTTTTATAAATCCAACGACTACGGATGCGCTTGTGTTTTTCAAATAATTTTTAAATAAAAACAGTCTATCGGTGCTATCTAATTTCTTTGTGCACTGTAATACATAATGGTATTGTCGGATGATTTTTACTCTGTCAAATTTACTATAATACTGGATCTTATTTTGAATTAAAAACCGATAAAACAGAACTAAAGAAGCGTTTTTCAATTCTAAATTATCCTTTTTCCCGGTGATGTTGATGGCGGATAATCTCGAACAAACTATGGCTTCATTTATACTATAAATGGGTTTATCTCCGGAAAAATCTATCCAAGCCCTATCATCGCTATTCCACCCTAAAGGGTAATCATAAAACCCATACTTCTCGTAACTTTTTCTAGAAAAAACATACTCCGAAAGCGAACTTCGGGTTAAGAATTTGAATTTCCTCAAATAGGCATCAGGGGCAGTTTCCCAAACAGGATGGACACAAATAGTGGCTTTATAATTTCCCTCTTGCACTATCGTTCGCGAAGCAAATCGCACGATATTGGTCTTTGATTGAAACGCGGTCAACTGACGGTAAAATTCCTCTACTACATTTTCCCCCAAATAATCATCATCACCCAAAATCATCAACCATTCCTCCTGACCAGACAAAGCGATACAGCGTGCCCATTGTTGGGGCAAGGATATCCCGCCCAAATTGGATTCAAACCGATGGTAAACAAAATCAAATTTTCCTTGATATTGAGCCAATAAGTCAGTAGGACTTTCAAGGCTGGCATCATCGCCTATATACACTTTGAAACGTTGATCGGTTTGATCCGCCAGGGACTGTAAGGTTTCTTCAAAGAAAGTCAGTTTGTAATAGGGGATCATGATGGCAAGCATAGAAAAAATATCATTTATTTAGTTTTAAATTAAAAATATAAGGTAAAAAACGCTTGAATAATGTCAAAACACCCATTGTTTTTAAAACTTTCTTTATCATTAAACCCGTTTGATAACTATTCGAGTTTTTAGTATTGCTTAATCTGAATTTGTAATCAATATATAACTTATAATACCTCGAAAGCAGAACAAGCGCAAACTGCTGATATTCCTCCTCAGACAAAAAACTTCCAAAATATGCGCAGGCTTTCAGATGGTCATCACTCAAACCCTTTGTATTCATTCTACTGTTTGGATTTGTTCGATACAAGGCTAGAGGCTCGTCTATAAAAAAAACTGTACAACCCTTTTTAAAAACCCTGACCCAGACAATCCAATCCTCTTGCGCCGAAATATCTTCTGGAAATCGTATGGTTTCAAATAAGGAAGAATGAAAAAAACCGCATTGTACCTGAATCGAAAAACTTTCGTTCCACCGATAAAGCATATTTTCAAAAGTAAATAATTGGGCGTTTAAATGGCAGAAAGGTTTTGTCGTTTTTCCAGGATTTGTAGTAAACATCCGGAAGTTGGAAATAACCAGAGTGGTATCAGCTCTTTTTTCAATTTGCTCCAAAGACAATTCTAATTTTTGTTGGTCTAAATAATCATCCGAATCCAAGAATTGAAGATACTCTCCCGTGGCTTTGTCGATTCCTAAATTCCGAGCACTGCTTACTCCCCCATTTTCTTTAGGCAAATAAATAAAACGGCTATCCTTAGCCACCCATTTATTGGCAATTTCTTCGGTATTGTCGGGACTACCATCATTGACAATCAAACACTCCCAATTTTGATAGGTTTGGTCTAATACCGATTGCAAAGCTTCATCCAAATATTGAGCTTGATTGTAGCAGGGAACAATGATGGAAACTTTTGGCTTACTCATATTAAAACTTTTGAATTAGACCCCATTTGACCAACCAAGCTATTTTTTTTGACTTCCTCAAGTTAGAAACAGTGGTTCTCAACTCTAGCAATTGATTGATGTCCTCCATATAGCCTTTGAAATCGGAATTCAAAACAAGGTCTCTTTCCTTATAAACCATTTCCCTGTTTTCCATAACGGAACTTATGCCATCCAAATAAAATGTAGAAAGTGTTTCATCGACTTTCAAATAACTGCAATGGTATTTGAACAATGCCACAATCATAAACTTCCAATCGGATACAATCTTCAAGTTTTCATCATACAAACCCACTCGACCAAAAAGATCTTTTCTAAAAAAAGTGGCTTGATGGGACAAAATATCAAAATACAAATCAGAGAAGCGCAAAATAGCGGGATAGGAAATTATCTTGGAGAAATTCACTCCAATGTTTTGGATATTGAAATAAATCAAATCAAAATCAGCTATCTTACCATAGTTTTCTTCGAGCACTTTGGCACTATACAAATGATCCCCACTATTCAAAAACAACAAATACTCTCCCCTAGCTTTTGCAATCCCCTTGTTCATCGCATTGTAAATTCCTTTGTCGGGTTCGCTGACCCAATAATCAATATGTTCGCTTTGACTCTCGATATATTCAGCACTTCCATCATTGGAACCACCATCAATAACGATATACTCAAACTCTTGCCAAGTTTGATTCAGGACACTCTCAACAGTTCGTTTCAACCCTTCTAGGTTGTTGTAATTGATGGTGATGATGGTGAGTTTTGGAATCATGTGTACAACTTATATTTTTTAGTTTTTTTATTAACCCCTAATACAGCATCCCAAACAGCCATAATGGGATGGTATTTCCTACTCCAAAAGCAATTTGATCTTGGACAAGATACGCATTTTCTAAACCAACAATTTGTGATTTGCCTTTATTTTTTCCGCCTATTTCAAACAAATACTTTTCGTTTACAGTGAAATCAACTTTTTCGCTGTAACTTACTCGATGTTGCTCCTTGATTTGATTCAAAAAAAAAATTTCTCGAATAGCACCAATATTCGGTTCAGTACTGCTCAAAGCATAGGCAAAATTAGTGTTTTCTAAATAAATTTTCTCTGGTTTTTGTAATAGGCTTACTCCAAAATTATCTTTATAAATCATATTCAAAATACCGGCATCTTGCAAATAAGACAAAGTGTCGACAACTGTTTTTCGTGTAACTTGGATTTTGTTTGCCAATGCCGAAATATTGGGTTTAAAAGGTACGGATTGACTAATAATATAAATTAACTGCTTGATTTTAAACAGCATGCCTACCTCGGTTTTACGCAATAAGGGCAATTCTATTTCCAAAATCATAGTGATAATTTCCTGTAATTGCTTGTAATAAAACAGCCTGTTACTATCGTAAAAAGGATAATAACCTACTTTTAAATACTCTTCAAACATTGCCAAGGGCTTAAATTCCGCATTGCTATCGAGTGCTATTTGGGTATGATTTTCCAGCAATTCTTCGAGAGAAATAGAAGGCAAGTCAATGTTATGGCGAAACTTTAAAAACTCTCGAAAGGACAATCCTTGCATTTCAAAAACCAAGGCACGCCTGCTTAAATCGGCACGAGCATTCAATATTTCGAGCAATGAAGAACCCGTAAAAGCTACTTTCAATTTGGGATAATTGTCATAAATATTTTTAAGTTCTAATGACCAATTGGGATATTTATGCACTTCGTCTACAAACAAATGCTCGCCTCCTTTGTTTACAAAATCTTCTACCAAATCGCTCAATGTATGGGCCGAAAAATACAAATTGTCTAAGGAAACGTACAATGCTTTTGACGAAAACCCGTAGTTTTTCTTTATATATTGCAAAAAAAGTGTAGTCTTTCCCACTCCTCTTGCTCCTTTTATACCCAATAATCGTTGCTCCCAAGGAAGTGAATTTAATAAATACCGCTCAAAACCAAATTCAGTTTGACTGATTAGATTTAAATGCTTTTTTTGTATCATTTCCATATTTTGCATTATTTAAAAGACAAATATAGCTGTTTTTTGTATTTTACACAATACAAAATTATCTATATTTTCAGCTTATACCAAACATCATTATATTAAATCCCAGTTGACGATTCCGTTTATCAGGCTGTAAAATGTTCCTATACTAGTGGTTTTTTTAATCATATCTTATAAAATGGCAGTTGAGGACTTTTTTATGGCAACAAAAAATCCAAATCAGGAGTAAAAGTTTTCATAAAAGTCCAAAAGTAAAAAACCCTC
>JACCDI011428489.1_pt1 | contig 22944 bp, 24 predicted proteins | sample 7442791 | NCBI WGS metagenome assembly JACCDI01 (sample SAMN15323434, study PRJNA562643) | freshwater metagenome | isolation source: river surface water | place: USA:Blue River Watershed | collected 2017-08-15
CAACACAAGTCACCAACGATTGATTACGAAAAGTACCGCTCGAGTTATGAAAAGCTAAATTGTGCTATTGACATAAGTGATGGGCTGGTGAGCGATGCGGGTCATATCGCCAAAGCGAGTGGCGTAAGGATTGATTTAGATTCAAAGGTTTTGAGAACCAGTGAGCTACAGCAAATTGATGATGCGCGATACTTGGATTGGGTCTTAAATGGTGGCGAGGATCATGCTCTATTTGGAACCTCTAGTGAGGACGTTGCTGGATTTATCAGAATTGGGAAAATTATTTCAGGCAGCGGAGTAACGCTTGATGGAAATGAGATTGCGGCGGGAGGATTCACCCACAGCTGGAGGTAAAAGTTAGCGCGCGACCTTTCCAGCCTTAAGGCAGGAGGTACATACGTTCTGGCGCTTGGTGTAACCATTTACGAGAGTACGGATGCGCTGGATATTTGGATTCCAGCGACGTCGGGTAGGGCGATTCGAGTGCGAGACATTGTTGCCAAAGCTCGGGCCTTTGCCACAGATATCGCATACAGATGCCACGGTCGTACTCCTTGAGTTCGTTCAATTTCTGTTTCTTCAATAATGCGGGCGCAAGATTAGCCGGAGGGGCGCCAGAAGCGCCAATTGACCCAGATATACGCCCTATTCATGCGGTGATTCGGGAGAATGAAGCATGGCAAATATGGCGGTGAAGCTAGCGAAGGTAGTTGGCGACCGAACCGCGAAAGTTCTTGCCGAAGAGTTAGGCCTTGAGAGTTTAGAAGATCTGCTCCGTCACTATCCACGTCGATACGTCATGCGCGGTGAGCTAACCGATATCGAAGCGTTAATTGAGGGAGAAGAAGTAACAATTATGGCGCGGATTGAGAAGGTCACTGTAAAACGTATCCCAGGTAGAAAGGGCGGAATCCTGGAAGTAATTGTCTCGGACGGAAGAGCCAAATTAATTCTTACATTTTTTAATCAAGCATGGCGAACCAAAGATTTAAGAGAAGGTCGCGAGGGCTTATTCGCCGGAAAAGTAGGAGTGTTTAAGGGCAAGCGCCAACTATCTCACCCAGATTACTTGTTGATTCCGGAAGGTGATAATAAAGAAGAAGCAGTAAGTGATTTTGCTGGGAAGTACTTGCCGGTCTATCCGGCAACAAAAAAACTTCCCTCGTGGAAAGTTGCGCAATGCATCCGATTAGGAATTGATTCGATGGGAGAAGTAGCTGAAACTCTCCCTGACCAATATCGCAGCGCGCTCGGATTTCCGACTATGGTCGAAGCGATAAAACAAGTACATCTTCCCAATTCCTTGGCGGAAGCTGACCTAGCGCGCGAGCGGCTAACTTTCGATGAGGCGCTCACAATGCAGCTATTTCTCCTTTCTCGGAAGAATGAAATCAAAAAGCAGCGGACTAAGTTACGTGAAAGAGTGAACAAAGAAGGCATTCTTGCCAAATTTGATTCTAGGTTGCCGTTTGAGTTAACTGCTGGACAGAAGCGAGTATCTGCCCAGATTGAGGGCGACTTGTATGGAAGCTCGCCCATGTTTCGATTGCTACAAGGCGATGTTGGTTCAGGAAAAACGATCGTTGCGCTACGTGCAATGCTTGCAATTATCGATTCGGGTGGTCAAGCCGCGCTCCTTGCTCCTACTGAAGTCCTCGCGCAACAGCATTTCAAGAACTTTCAAAAGCTCTTGGGTGACCTTGCGCTTCAGGGAATGCTAGGTACGGCGGAGTTCTCAACTCGAATCTCCCTACTTACCGGATCAACGCCTAGTAGCGATCGCGGCGAGATTCTCAGGGCAACGAAGAGTGGTGAGATTGGAATACTTATTGGAACCCATGCCCTATTGAGCGAAGGTGTTGAGTTTGGCGATCTCGCCCTTCTGGTTATTGATGAGCAGCACCGTTTTGGAGTTGAACAACGCGACGTCTTGAGAAATAGATCTGAATTCCCACCACATGTTCTGGTTATGACCGCAACACCAATTCCAAGAACTGTTGCGATGACAGTCTTTGGCGATTTAGATGTTTCGACTTTAGATGAACTTCCACTTGGTAGAAGTCCGATTCAGACACATGTGATTGCAGCGAACGAAAAGCCACAGTTCTTAGATCGTGCTTGGAAACGAGTTCTTGAAGAGGTAGCGCGTGGACAACAGGCTTATGTTGTAGCTCCCAGAATTTCGGCTACCGACAGTTCAGATTTCTCGAGATTTGGGCTCACCAGTGAAGAATTGGCGATCGCCCGGAGATTGTCTGGTGAAGCAGATAGCGAAGAAGTGAAGGGAAAGTATTCAGTTGAAGAGTTGTTCCCTCAGTTAAGAGATGAGGCGCTCAAGGGCGCGCGCGTTAGCGCTCTGCATGGACGGATGAGCGCTACTGAGAAAGAGGAGACAATGAGCCGATTCTCAGCTGGCGAAATTGATGTTCTAGTTTCTACAACAGTTATCGAAGTAGGAGTAGATGTCCCTAACGCTTCAATAATGGTAATCATGGATGCGGATCGGTTTGGAGTCTCACAACTGCATCAATTACGCGGGCGAGTTGGGCGAGGAAACATTCCTGGTCTCTGCTTATTGGTTACAAACACGGGGAGTGATTCGCCGGCCATGGCTCGACTCGAGGCGGTGGCAAGTACTACTGATGGATTTGAGTTAAGTCGATTAGATCTTGAGCAACGCAGAGAAGGTGATGTTCTAGGTATCGCTCAGTCGGGGGCAACTTCACACCTTCGTCTACTTCGAGTTATCCGTGACGAGGAAGTGATATCACGTGCCCGAACAGTTGCGGAGCAGATTCTAGATAGTGACCCTGAACTACTTTCAAATACTGCGTTGCTTGATGAAGTTGATAAATTGCGCCAAGAAGAGCGGGCGACTTACTTGGAGAAGAAGTGAGAGCGGGACTAATTTGAGAATCATTGCAGGCCTTGGCAAAGGCAGGAACTTAATTTCACCGATTGGCGCGGTACGCCCAACCTCTGATCGCGCTCGCGAGGCGCTCTTCTCAACATTGGAATCTGAATTTGGCTCTATAAGTGATCTACATTTTTTGGATCTTTACTGTGGATCAGGTGCCGTTAGCGCAGAAGCCCTTTCTAGAGGTGCAGCATTCGTGCAAGCTGTTGATAAAGAGGAAAAGGCAACAAGCGTTGCGAGAAGTAATCATGAACTACTCGCGAATCTTCAAGGAATTGGCAGCAGCAGCGTAATCACTATGGCGGTATCCAGATTTCTAGAAAAGGGCAGTGACTCTAAATTCGACATAGTATTTATGGATCCACCATACGAATTAGGTATGGAAGAAGTAGTCAATTCGCTCCGATTACTTCTTGCTAATAGTTTTCTAAAAAAAGGTTCGGTTGTCGCAATCGAGAGAGATTCCAAGAGTAAAGCCATCGAATGGCCTGAGGGATTCGCTCCACTTAAGGAGCGTAAATATGGTTCTGCCACTATCTACTATGCCGAGGCGTGTTAGCGTTGCCCCACTATGAGAAGAGCGGTCTGCCCGGGATCCTTTGATCCAATTACTAATGGACACCTCGACGTAATCGAGCGCGCTAGTGGTCTTTTTGACGAAGTGACCATCGCTGTGCTCGCTAACTCTTCAAAAACTGGTCTCTTTACCATTGAAGAGCGGATTGCGATGGCGAAGGAAGCTTCGGCACATCTAGCAAATGTAAAAGTGGATACCTGGTCAGGTTTACTTGTTGATTACTGCAAAACTCATGAGATCAAAGCGATTGTGAAGGGCCTTCGAGCGGTAAGTGATTTCGATTATGAATTGCAGATGGCCCAGATGAATCTTCAATTGAAGGGCGTCGATACGCTCTTGATGGCTACTAAGCCCACTTATTCATTTCTCTCATCATCGCTGGTAAGGGAGATCGCAAAATACGGAGGCGATGTTTCCGCGTTAGTTCCCTCTGGAGTATTGAAAGCCTTGAAATCAAAAGCAGGGGGTAAGTAATGGAATCCTTAGAAAAGATCCAAGCTGCAATCACTATGGTCAAAGAATCCCGCGCAGTACCACTCTCCGCCTCGTGCGTCGTACATCGTGGCGAACTTCTAGGAATCCTAGATGAGATAAATGAAGCTCTCCCTGCCGATTTCACAAGCGCTAAGAAATTACTCGCACATCGCGAAGAGATAATAGAAGAAGGGCGTCAATCCGCTGAGAAATTGATTGCACATGCTCGCGAAGAAGTGTCACGAATGGTAGAACAGACTGCGATTGTTGCGGCCGCTAGAGAGGAAGCGGGTCGCTTAGTAGATGAGGCGCATGCTCAAGTCGAAAAAGAGCGAGCAGAAGTAGATGCTTACATCGATTCGCGACTTGCAACTCTTGAAGTCATTTTGAATAAGACTCTCGAAGCGGTAAACCGCGGTCGTGAAAGATTGGCTGGAGCTAGTGATAAGGATGTTCTCTCTCAACTAGCAGACGAATGAAAAGTAATTCCCAATCTCCATTTAAAGTAAATCTTCATGAGCTACCGCGCAGGGCGGGGGAGATGAAGAGTTATCACCTTGAATTTGCAGCTCCCGAGCCCATTGGGACGCCGATGCTGGCAATCAAAGCGGGTAGTAATCTCAAGATTGATTTTAAAGCCGAGGCCGTTTCTGACGGAGTACTTATCTCTGGACGAGTAGTAAGTGAAGCCGAAGGGGAGTGCGGGCGCTGTCTCGATGAGTTGCGAGAAGAAGTTGATCAAGAATTTCGTGAACTATTTCTCTACGAAAGTAGAATGTCTGGAAGCGAAGAAGATGATGATGAGATATTTGCTATGGACGGCGATCTTGCAGATATCGAAATTCCGATTCGCGATGCGGTAGTCCTCGCCATGCCACTAAATCCGCTCTGCAAACCAGATTGCCAAGGATTATGTAGCGAGTGTGGCGAGCGGATGGAGAAACTCGGCCCGGACCACTCACACGAGAAGATTGACCCTCGCTGGACCGGACTCGCGGGTTGGCAGCCCAAATAGGGCTCGATTTGTCATAAATCCCAAGGCTGGGGGATACTTACGCGCTCGCAACGAGTGTCAAGAAACTAGAAATCATCTAGTAAGAGAAGTAAGGAGAGGGCCGTGCCACTACCCAAGCGAAAGATGTCTCGCTCACGCACTCGCCATCGCCGTAGTTCTTGGAAAGCCACACCAGCAGCGACTTCCACTTGCGACCAGTGCCAACAGCCGAAGTTACAACATACGGCTTGCCCAACTTGCGGCACTTATAAGAAGCGCCAAGTTCTAGAGGTTTAGTTCTGTCTCGGGCGCTAACCGAAAAGCTAGGAATTTCGGTAAGTCCACAACTCCTTGAGCTTGCACTTACTCACCGCTCTTTTGCATATGAATCAGGTGGCTTGCCCACAAATGAACGACTTGAATTCTTAGGCGATAGCGTCCTTGGCTTGGTTGTTACGGAGGCTCTATATGAGCGCTTCCCTGATTTAGATGAATCAAGATTGTCACCGCTGCGCTCCGGAGTTGTGAATATGCGGGCGCTAGCAACTATTGGTCGCGAATTAGGTCTGGGAACAGCTCTGCGAATCGGCAAAGGCGAGGAAGTAACTGGCGGTAGAGATAAGAACTCAATACTTGCTGATGCCTTTGAAGCGCTAGTTGGAGCGATCTATTTAGATCATGGTTTTGCTAAGACTAAAGAAGTACTCCTTCGTCTAATGTCTAACTTAATCGAAGAGGCATCAACGCGCGGCGCGGGCCTAGATGGTAAAACCGCTCTACAAGAAATTGTCGCCGCATCAGGTTGGCCCGCCCCTGAGTACCGAGTAACCGAGTCTGGACCTGACCACGATAAAGATTTCGTCGCAATTGCCCTCGTCAATGGAACTTCTTACCCAGAAGGGCATGGAAAGAGCAAGCGCGAGGCCGAACAGGTAGCAGCTCGACTTGCTTATGAGGAAATAACTAAGAAACTTTAGCCATGCCGGAATTACCCGAAGTCGAAACGGTTCGACGCGGACTTGCCCCTTGGGTAACGGGTAAACGCATTAAACGTCTTGAGATTCTTCACCCACGTGCGACTAGAGGTGGATCGAAAATTTCTCTAAAAAGCGTTGAGGGCGCTCGGATAAAGGATGTAACAAGGCGAGGAAAGTTTCTCTGGTTTGTCTTAGATAGAGAGTTAGCGCTTGTAGGTCACTTGGGAATGAGCGGCCAAATGCTGATAGTTCCGAAGAAATCTGAACTTGAGAGACATGTGCGGATAAGGATTGATTTTGGAGATAAGAAGCGAGAACTTCGTTTTATAGATCAACGGACCTTCGGTTGGATGTCCGCAGAACCCTTAATAGATCAGGAGGGGAAGTACCTACCAGAGTGCTGTAGTCATATTGCTCCAGATATATTTTCTGAGGAATTTGATAAGGCTAAAGTGATTGGTGAGTTAAAGCGAAGAAATATTGAGATCAAGAAAGCGCTTCTCAATCAAGAGATTATGAGCGGAGTAGGCAATATTTATGCAGATGAAGCGCTCTGGTATGCAAGAGTTCATCCGGAACGATTGAGCTCAAGCTTGAAAGAGAACGAGCTAGCCGAGTTATTGCGCGCAGTAAAAAAAGTAATGAAGAGCGCGCTGAAGCAAGGCGGAACAAGCTTTGATGACCTATACATAAATGTGAATGGTGAGAGCGGTTACTTTGAGGTTTCTCTTCGTGCCTATGGTCGAGAGGATGAACCCTGTCGTCGGTGCGGCACGTTGATTCGCAGGATAAATTTTGCAAATCGCTCCTCACACTTCTGTCCAGTCTGCCAACGCGCGAGAAAATCTAGAAAGCCGGCTAAAAAACGGGGGTAATTACCGGCTCCGCGGAGGCTTTTCGCTAAGTTCTACCCGTGTATTTAAAGAGCATGACCCTAAAGGGCTTCAAGTCCTTTGCGGCCCCAACCACCCTTCGATTTGAACCAGGGATCACCTGCATTGTCGGACCAAATGGTTCGGGCAAGAGCAATGTTCTAGATGCTCTTACTTGGGTCATGGGTGAGCAAGGCGCAAAAAGCCTTCGTGGCGGAAAGATGGAAGATGTCATCTTCGCCGGCACGTCGGGTCGTGCTCCACTAGGGCGCGCAGAAGTCGCAGTCACCATCGATAACACCGATGGCGCGCTTCCGATTGACTTTACTGAAGTAACAATCTCTCGAATTCTCTTCCGAAATGGCCAGAGTGATTACCAGATAAATGGCGAGAGTTGTCGCCTACTTGATATACAAGAATTGTTGAGCGATAGCGGTATCGGTAGAGAGATGCATGTCATCGTGGGACAGGGTCAACTTGATGCAATTTTGATGGCGAATCCAGAAGAGCGTCGTGGTTTTATAGAAGAAGCGGCTGGAATCCTTAAACATCGTAAACGTAAAGAGAAGGCGCTTCGAAAATTAGATTCGATGCAGACAAATATGTCGCGCGTTCAGGATCTGACAAACGAACTTCGAAGACAACTTCGTCCTCTCGGCAAACAAGCAGAAGTCGCAAAGAAGGCGGCGGTCATCCAAGCTGAAGTCCGGGATGCGAGGCTGCGGATACTTGCTGATGATGTCATCTCATTTAAGGCGACTCTCAATTCAGAGGTGGCTGATGAGGGCGCATTAAGAGCGCGCAGATCCGAAGTTGAACAAGAATTAGATAAGTTACGAAATCGAGAGGTCGAGTTAGATCGAATTGCATCTGTTGAAGGTCCATTACTTATCGCAGCGCAAGACAATTACTACAAACTTGTAGGTGAACGAGAGAAGCTGCGTGGAACCCAAAATCTCGCATCCGAGCGGGCGCGTTTTCTTACTGAAGAGATTGAAGAGGCTCGCTCAAGCGGAAGAGATCCCGAAGTCATGGATGCCGAAGCGCGCTCGCTCCGACAAGAAGAGAGTGTTCTACGTGGAGAGTTAACAAGATCTCAAGGTGATTTAAGCGGCGCAAGCAAGAGCGTTGCAGAGTTAGAAGAGCGGCTCAAAACAGAAGAAGACAAAGTTGCTGCCGCGCTCCGAGCAATAGCAGATCACCGCGAAGGAACAGCTCGACAAGAAGGTCATATAAAGAGTCTGCAGTCAGCAATCGATGGATCGAAAGCCGAGATTACTCGTCTGGAGCGATTCCTTAATGAGGCGAGAGAACGGGTAGATGGCGCCAAAAGAGAGTTTGCTTCACTCGAGAGCGAAATCGCTGGACTGGATGCTAGTGAATTGGGATTGGATGCAGTTTATGAACAGGCAAAGCGAACATTAGAAGCAAACCGAGCGAAACTCGCAGCCTTAAATACTGATTTGAATATGGCAGAACGAAATCGCAGCGCGCTACAGAGCAAAGTGGATGCACTCCGCCAAGCAACTCTTCATAAAGATGGAAGCGGAGCACTTCTTACAAATAATCGTGGAATCCAGATCCGAGGAAGCGTTGCATCGCTTATCTCGGTGGAGGCGGGATGGGAGAGTGCAGTTTCGGCAGCCCTTGGAACGCTTGCCGATGCGTTAGTTGTAAATGATTCTAATAGCGCCATCTCCGCAATTACATTCTTAAAGTCAGAGAGTGCGGGAAGCGCTGAACTACTCATGGTCTCTAATTCTTCGCAAGAGAGAGTGGCGCTTCCGGGTGACTTAGTTCCGCTCGTCTCCAAGGTTTCCTCCGCAACACTTAGCTCAGTACTTCCGAATCTCTTAGATGGATATATTGCAGCGGATTCCTTAAATCACGCCGAGCGGATAACTAACACATTTCCCGATTTGATTGCCGTGACTCGAGACGGTGACATGATTGGTCGCGGTCGCGCCCGTGGTGGATCAGCCCAGGCGACTTCATTAATTGAGATCAGCGCGCTAATTGAAAAGAGTGAGATTGATCTAACTAAAGTAAGTCATGAATGTGACCGATTGAGTTTTGAGATTTCCTCACAGGAAAATTCGCTACGCCAAGTTCAACTTGATTACGAGGCTGCGCTATCAAAACTAAATGAATCTGATGCCCGTATGGCTGGTCTTGCCGAACAGATGGCAGCCGCGGGTCAAAATGTAAAGGGCGGCGCTGCCGAGATTGATAGGTTGGAGAGTTCTATCGCAGAGGTGCTTGGCGCCCTTAAGAGCGATGAGGCGGAACTTGAGATTGCATCAAGTGCGCTTAATTCTGGCTCCGAGCCAGTCGAACCGGACACAACGCAGGTAGAAAATCTCCGCGCATCAATTGCAACTGCTCGTGCTGTTGAAGTTGAAGCGAGATTGGGATTACGAACAATTGAAGAGCGAGTTGGTGCAATCTCGCAGCGAGCATCAGAATTAGAGCAAGCCGCCATCGCAGAGCGGGAGTCAGCTGCTCGACAAATCTCTCGACGAGAGGCACGTGCGCGGGGTGCCGTAACCGCTCAAGCAATTGCTGATGCTGCATACGAAGCTTTGATTCAAATAGAAAACTCAATCACTAGAGCTGGACATGAGAGAACTCGCCTTGAGCAATCGCGAACTTCGCGAGATGGCGAAATCCTAAATATCCGCGCAGAAATAAGAGATCTCGCAAGCGAATTAGAACAACTCACCTCAAGTGTGCACCGTGATGAAATTGCCCGCGCCGAACAGAGATTACGTATTGAACAGCTCGAGTTAAAGGCGATGGAAGATTTTGGAGTTGATTCAGAAGTTTTGATAACTGAATTTGGTCCAGATCGCGAAGTTCCTACATTTACCGAAACTGAGAGTGGGGAGCTTACTCAAGGAGAGTTCATTCCATTTGTCCGCGAACAACAAGAAAAGCGTTTAGCGGCGGCCGAGAAATCACTTGCGCTACTTGGCAAGATAAATCCACTTGCACTCGAAGAATACTCATCATTGGAAGAACGCCTTAAGTATCTAGCCGAACAACTTGAAGATTTAAAGAAGTCGAAGAAAGATCTGTTGGATATCATCAAAGAGGTCGATGAGAGAGTTCAACAGATTTTTGAAGAGGCATATCGTGATACCGCAAGAGAGTTCGAGAAAGTCTTTGCCCGATTATTCCCAGGAGGTGATGGTCGATTGATACTTACCGATCCAAGCGATCTCCTGAATTCTGGCGTTGACGTTGAAGCACGTCCTCCTGGTAAGCGAGTTAAGCGGCTATCGCTCCTTTCGGGAGGTGAGCGATCCCTCACCGCGGTTGCGTTATTGATAGCAATCTTTAAGGCTCGTCCGAGTCCGTTCTATGTTCTAGATGAGGTCGAAGCTGCTCTCGATGATGTAAATCTCGGTCGACTACTTACCGTTCTCGAAGAACTCCGCGCTGCTTCGCAGCTAATTATCATCACGCACCAGAAGCGAACTATGGAGATTGCTGACTCGCTTTATGGCGTAACCATGCGAGGCGATGGAGTATCGGAAGTAATTTCACAGAGACTCCGTGAAGTCGAAACCGAATCTGTTTAGAGCGATTAGATAGATGGGGCTGTTCGGATCTTTCTTCGCCAAATTTTCCAGGAACAAGGCAACCCCGGAGGACCTTGATGAATTCCGCCGAGTATTGATCGAATCGGATATCGGCGCCGAATTCACTGATGAGATACTTAAATTAGTTGAGAAAGAACGCTCTGAAGCGCTTGCGGAGAAAGTGACTGAATGCATACTTTCCTCACTCTCGCAAGAACCTAGGACAATCGCCCTAGTTCCGGAACGAGTTACAACAATCCTCGTTGTTGGAGTAAATGGAACCGGTAAGACCACTTCGGTTGCCAAGATGGCGAAGCGCTTCAAAGGCGAGGGTAAGAAAGTCTTGTTAGCAGCCGCTGATACTTTTAGAGCAGCGGCGGTCGAACAACTAACTACATGGGGTGAGCGAATCGGAGCTCCAGTAGTAGTCGGAAAGACAAATTCAGATCCAGCATCAGTTGCATTTGATGCGGCTACCAAGGCAACGGCTGAGCACTTTGAGATTTTGATTATTGATACTGCAGGAAGATTGCACACAAAGAGCAACTTGATGGAGGAACTCACAAAAGTCCGCCGTGTTGTAGAAAAGGTAACCCCAATCGATGAAGTTCTATTTGTCCTAGATGGGACAACAGGTCAGAATGGAATAACCCAAGCGAGAACATTTATGGATGCAGTTGCGCTTACTGGACTCATTGTCACCAAGCTTGATGGTTCTACAAAGGGTGGAATCGCGTTGGCAACTGAGCGCGCCTTGAAAATCCCGGTTAAATTGATCGGGACAGGGGAGGGTGAAGGAGATCTTGAGATTTTTGACCCCGCAACCTATGTATCAAATTTGTTAACACAACCGTAACGTCCAACCGTAATTAGTCACCGAAGCGAAACCTGACAGGTTGAGACCCTGTAACACGTAGCCAAGATTCTTTGACCCTCAGCTAGTTCAGGGTCGAATTGGCAACACTAGATAGAGAAGTGAATATATGGCTATCAATACAGGTGATACCGCTTGGATGTTGGTGAGCACTGCGCTGGTTCTTCTCATGACTCCAGGCTTAGCGCTCTTTTATGGCGGGCAAGTACGGGCACGAAGCGCTCTCAATATGATCATGATGTCTTTTGTATCAATGGGAGTCGTTGGAATTATCTGGGTTATCTACGGATACTCGATGACATTTGGAAAAGATCTAGGCTCCGGTTTACTCGGTGATCCCACCGAATTCATCGGATTGTCTGCTCTATTGAGCGAAGATGCACTCTTTGGTGGAATTCCGACAATTCTCTTTGCGGCCTTCCAGGCGATGTTTGCCGTTATTACAGTGGCGCTGATCTCTGGTGCGGTTGCCGATCGAATGAAATTCGGAGCATGGGTTCTTTTCGCTGGAATTTGGGTAACGCTTGTCTATTTCCCAATTGCGCACTGGGTATTCGACTTTGATGGTGGCGAATCAGATCCAGGCGGATGGATTGCTAATGACTTAGCTGCAATTGATTTTGCAGGCGGAACGGCTGTTCACATTAATGCTGGTGTAGCAGCGCTAGCGCTTGCATTAGTCCTAGGTAAGCGCGTTGGATTTGGCTCCAAGCCATTTAAGCCACATAACTTAACTATGGTCATGTTGGGCGCTGCACTTCTATGGTTTGGCTGGTTTGGCTTCAATGCAGGATCAGCGATAGGTTCAAATTACCTCGCCAGCGTTACTTTCTTTAACACAATTGTGGCAACGGGTGCGGGAATGATTGCTTGGCTCTTAATTGAAAAAATCCGAGATGGCCATTCCACAACACTTGGAGCTGCATCAGGAATCGTTGCTGGCCTAGTTGCAATCACGCCAGCTTGTTCATCAGTTACCCCGGTTGGAGCAATATTGGTTGGAGCTATCTCCTCCATCCTCTCTGCTTATGCTGTTGGGTTGAAATACAAGTTTGGCTACGACGATTCACTCGATGTTGTCGGTGTCCACTTAGTTTCAGGGCTCGCTGGTTCGCTTCTTGTTGGCGTTTTTGCATCAAGCGCAGCGCCAGCTGGAGTAGATGGACTCCTTTACGGCGGCGGAGCTGACCAATTAATCAAGCAGGCGATTGCTTGCGTTGCCGTGATTGGTTACTGCTTCATCGTCACTTTCCTTCTCGGAAAAATCCTAGATAAGACGATTGGAATCCGCGTGAAACGCGAAGAGGAGATTGCTGGAGTAGATCTCGTCTATCACGCCGAATCAGCCTATGAACTAGGTGGAGTATTTAAGGGAGGACGCTGATGTTATTAATAACTGCAATCATCAAGCCAGGCGCTTTTGAAGAAGTCAAAGATGCACTTCGGGCTGCCGGCGTTAAAGGTATGACCGTTTCAGAGGTATCTGGAATGGGAAGACAAGGCGGCCATGTTGAGGTTTATCGTGGCGCAGAGTACCCAATCGATTTGATTTCAAAAGTTCGATTGGAAATCCTCGCCGAAGATAAAGAGGCGAAGGGCATCATCAATGTGATTGTGAAGACAGCCTCCACAAACTCGATTGGTGATGGAAAGGTATGGACTACGCCGGTACATGATGTTGTCCGAGTAAGGACCGGCGAATCAGGAGAGGCTGCTATTTAGTAGGCTCGCGCCGTGTTCGAGTCGCTCTCTGAGAAATTCTCCTCCGCCTTTGCAACGCTAAGGGGAAAGGGAAGAATCTCAGAGAGCGATATCGATTTAGTGGCTGAGGAAATTCGCTCTGCCCTCCTAGATGGCGATGTAGCGCTCTCGGTAGTTGAAAAGTTTGTAGCTCGAATCAAGGAGCGCTCACTTCAAGCGCTACCTGAGATTCGTAAAAGCACTAATCAATCTCAAGAAATCTATTCAATAGTTAATTCTGAACTCGTTGAAATTCTTGGTGGCCCTGCACGTCGGATTCGCTTTGCCAAGAATCCACCCACAGTCATCATGTTGGCCGGACTTCAAGGTTCAGGTAAAACAACGCTGGCTGGAAAACTGGCGCTCCATTTAAAGGAGCAGGGCAACACCCCATTACTTGTTGCAGCCGATCTCCAGAGGCCAAATGCGGTAACTCAACTCACGCTCCTCGCTCAATCAATTGGCGTGCCCGTCCATGCACCGGAACTTGGAAATGGCGTTGGCAATCCAGTCTCAGTTGCCAAGAGCGGTATCGAACTTGCTAAGACGAAATTATTTAATGTCGTAATTGTGGATACAGCTGGGCGACTTGGTATCGATGAAGAATTGATGAAACAGGCAAGAGAGATCAAAGGGGCAGTCTCACCAGATGAAGTTCTATTTGTCGTTGATGCCATGATTGGTCAGGATGCGATTAGAACTGCAAAAGCCTTTGAGGAGGGCGTTGGCTTTGACGCAGTCGTTTTAACCAAACTAGATGGCGATGCTAAAGGTGGAGCAGCTCTCTCGATAGCTGAGACCACAAAGAAGCCAATCCTGTTCGCATCAGCGGGCGAGAAGCTCACCGACTTTGATTACTTCTATCCCGATCGGATGGCTTCAAGAATCCTTGGACTCGGTGATATCGCCACCCTCGCCGAACAGGCAAAGAAGGCGATTGATGGCGACACCGCAAAGCGGCTCGAAGAGAAGTTTGTTGCAGGTGAGGAATTCACATTGGAGGATTTTCTCGAGCAGATCCAAGCCATGAAAAAAATGGGGTCTATGTCGAAAATCTTGGGTATGTTGCCGGGCGCGAATAGCGCTGCTATGCGCAAGCAATTAGATGCGATAGATGATGATGAATTAATTCGTACTCAAGCAATTGTGCAATCAATGACACCAAAAGAGCGGCGAGATCCCAAAATCTTAAATGGCTCGCGACGCAGCCGAATTGCGAAGGGCAGCGGTAGAACTGTTACGGAAGTAAATAATCTAGTAGATCGATTTAGCGCTGCCCAGAAAATGATGAAGCAGATGAGGGGCGGAAAGATTCCGGGCGGAATGGGACTTCCCCCTGCAATGGCTTCCGGAATTTCTGGTGGAATTTCTGGCGGAATCTCTGGTGGAATACCAAATCTTGGTTCACCGGCAAATAGAGTGCCGCCGAAGAAAAAGTCTCGTTCTGGAAATCCCGCTAAAAGAGCTATTGAAGAAGGGCGCTGAGCGGCAGCTAACCCCTCGAATTGGGGATTTCTCAGCTACATGGCAGGATTAGGACCCTGTTCAAGAGCCCTCTACCTCTTGACCGGTACCTGTAAAAAAAGTTCGGTTGTCATCGCCATGGCATCCCACTCGTGGGATGAGAACCGCTCGAAGAAATAAGGAGCAAGCCCTAGTGGCAGTAAAAATTAGATTGGTACGTCTTGGCAAAATTCGTACCCCGCACTACCGCATTGTCGTTGCCGACTCGCGCAAAGCTAGAAATGGTTTGAAGATTGAGGAGATTGGTCGTTATTCGCCAGCCTCAGATCCTTCATTAATTGAAGTCAACTCTGAGCGCGCTCAACATTGGTTAAAGAGTGGAGCTCAGCCAACAGAGGCAGTAGAGGCGCTTCTAAAGGTGACTGGAGATTGGCAGAAATTCAAAGGTATTGCAGGAAGTGAAGGAACACTTAAAACTCTTCCAGCTCGTCCAGATAAGCGCGTTGCATACGAGGCAGCCGTTAAGTCAGCGATGAATGAGCCAAAAGATGGCGCTACCACAATGAAGAAGCGCGCCGCCGAGAAGCTTGCAGCCAAGACAACTCCAGCTGAGGAGACTCCAGCTGTAGAACCAGAAGCCGTTTCTAATGTCACAGAAGCACCAGTTGCAGAAGCGCCAGTCGTAGAAGCATCTGCTGAGACTCCCGCTGAAACTTCAGCTGAGTAATTTCCTAAATCTCAGAATCGTTACGGAGTGAAAATGATTGATGAGGCTCTTGAGCATTTAGTAAAAGGCATAGTTGATAATCCAGAAGAGGTTGTCATTACCGAACGCGAAGGCAGACGGGGAACTACCCTGGAGGTGCGCGTCCACCCAGATGACATAGGCAAGGTCATCGGAAGAAATGGTCGCACGGCGAAAGCTTTGCGCACCGTGGTCTCGGCACTTGCTGGCCGAAGCGTTCGCGTCGATTTAATCGAGGCGGACGAAGCGCGCTAGCGCTTATCTGTGCAACTTGTCGTAGCACGAATCGGACGCGCTCATGGCGTGCGCGGTGAAGTTACGATTGAAGTTCGTACCGATAAGCCTGATGAGCGATTTTTCATTGGCGGAGTTCTAGAGACTGAACCGGCAAATCTAGGTCCACTCAAAATCGCCTCAATCCGAAATCACAACGGAACCCTTCTTCTCTCCTTTGTAGGTAGAGAAGATAGAAGTAAGGCAGAAGAACTTCGCAATGTCTTGCTTATTGCCGATGTCGAGTTAGCTGACAAGGAGCTCGACGAGGATGAGTTTCACGCCACCGAAATTCTTGGGTGTTCGGTATTTCTAGAGAGTGGCGAGATCCTCGGCGAGGTCATCGATATCCTGCAGCTTCCCTCGCAGGACACTCTAGTTGTGAAGCGTTTAAGCGATGGATTGGAAGTTCTAATTCCGTTTGTTAAAAAGCATGTTCCGGAACTAAATCTCAAGTCAAGGAAAATTGTTGCTAGAGATGTGGAGGGATTGATATGAAGATAACTGCGATAACAATCTTTCCTGAATATTTTGCCCCAATGAAACTTTCGTTGATTGGTAAGGCTATTGAATCAAACCTGATTAGCTTTAAAACCGTAGATCTCCGTGAATTCACCACAGATAACCATCGCACTGTTGATGACACTCCATATGGCGGCGGGGCCGGAATGGTTATGAAGCCTGAGCCATGGGGAGAAGCAATCGATGCTGAATTAGTTGGAGGTGGAGAGGTATTAGATCTCATAATTCTTACACCGAGTGGAGCTCGATTTAATCAATCTAAAGCTAGAGAGTTGGCAGCTTCCAAGAATTTAGTTTTTGCCTGTGGGAGGTATGAAGGCATCGATGCTCGCGTCGCAGAGCATTACAAACAGGTTGCAGGCGCTCGAGTTCATGAGATCTCAATCGGTGATTATGTTTTAAATGGAGGCGAAGTCGCAGCTCTTGTGATCATCGAAGCAATAACTCGATTGATTCCGGGAGTGATTGGAAATCCCGAATCCCTATTGGAAGAGTCGCATAACGAAATTGGCGAAGTGGAGTATCCGGTCTATACAAAGCCAACAATTTGGCGAGGTTTAGAAGTTCCTGAGGTCCTTACATCTGGAAATCACGGTGAAATTGCGAGATGGCGCCGCGAAGAGGGCTTGCGTCGCTCTGAATCGTTACGGAAGAGCGAATAAGCGGGGAATAATCCCGACACGCCGGCCGTTGGTCAGGACATGCGCCTTGGGTTTGGGCATTATCCGCCCCGAGGTAATGACGGTTCATAAGAATCGTCGAGATTTCATTGAGAGGTGGTGAAGATCGATGGCAACAGATTACGACACCCCGCGAAAAACCGATGAAGAGCTCCATGAGGAATCTCTTGAAGAGCTAAAAGCGAAGCGAGCTGAAATAGCTTCGGCCCAGATTGATGTTGATGAAGAAGATCCGGAGAACGTCGAACTTCCCGGCGCTGACTTATCTGGCGAAGAGCTCGCCGTCCGCGTTGTTCCACGTCAAGAGAATGAATTTACTTGCTCACGTTGCTTCTTGGTTCATCACCATACCCAACTTGCGAGGGGCGAAGGGGCTAAGGCTGTCTGTAAAGATTGCGCTTAATCTTTAATTACTTGCTTAAGTAAGTTTTGAATTCACTTGCTCGTCGCGAACTTACTAGCCAATATGGAGTGGGATCTCTTGGGTCATCAAGCATTACCTTCATCCCCGCTTTTACCCAGAACCTAATTGCTAGGTAAGCACGTGGATCTAGGCCAGCACCTCTCTCATTTTTCATTTCTTCTTCATTTAATGGGATGACCGCTTTGATATAGCGACTCTCAATCTCAGCCTTTCCAACTTTGAGTGACTTGTTTGAAGCAATCAGGCGAAGACGAGAAGTAAAAGAAAAGAAGAGCGTAAGCGCCATGAGCGCGAAAGCTAAAATCGCCAGGGCTAAATCTGAGAGTGCCACGCCTACTGCAATTACTATCGAGGCATTAAGAAAGATAAAGAGAAGCCAGACTCGACTAGACCAGTTAATAACCTCGCGCATAGCAGGGTAATCTTCTCACTATGTCACGTGGCTTAAGTATTACTCCACCACAGGGTGTTTCGGTTCCACCTCGACACCCACAAGCTCCGGCGCCTGGCTCACTTTTAGGATCTCACAATCAAGATTGTTTCGGTTGTGGAGCATCGCATCCAACTGGTTTACATCTCACTGCTTTCGCTGGAGAAGGTATGAAAATTACCGCGAAGTTCACAGTAGGAGAACATCACCAAGGAGCCCCTGGGCTGGCACATGGCGGATTACTTTCGTGCGCATTTGATGAAGCGCTAGGCAAATTAATGTGGCTCGTAAGGGAACCTGCGGTTACTGGAAGATTAGAAACGTCATTTTTGATGCCAGTTCAAGTTGGAAAGACTCTTTACATTACTGCCGAGATTGTTGGTCAAGAAGGTAGAAAAATCTATTGTTATGCCGAGGGGCGAATCGGCAGCGAGGATGGACCAATCGCAGTCGAAGCAGCCGCCATCTTTGTCACCGTGCCAGTCGAGCATTTCATCGAAAATGCTCCCGAAAGCTTTAGAGCTACGCTCTTTGGCTCGGCAGCGCCAGAGCTAGAGATAAATCCATGAAAGTTCTTGTAACTCGACTCGATCCGAATCTGCCGCTTCCTACATATGCCAAACCTGGAGATGCTGGCGCAGATCTTTATTCAAGAATAGATATAGAACTCAGTCCCATGCAGCGAGCCCTCGTCCCAACAGGACTAGCAATCGCCCTACCACCGGGTTATGCCGGATTTATACATCCTCGCTCTGGAAGAGCTGCCAAAGAGGGTTTATCGATGGTCAATGCTCCAGGAACTATTGATGCTGGCTATCGAGGTGAAATTCAAGTTATTTTGATCAATCTAGATAGCGAGAAGAAGATAACAATCAAGCGCGGTGAGCGGATTGCGCAATTAGTGATTAAGGAAGTCTCCCAGGCAGAATTTGTGGAAGTGGAGCAGTTACCAGGTACAAGTAGGGGAGATTCAGGTTTTGGATCGTCTGGAAAATCATGAGTAATTCCGAGAGCCATGATGCGAGTAAACACGACGATGATAAAGCAAGAGTTCTAGCTGCTTTCGGTGGGAAGAAAGGGCTGCTGGACTCTGGAGCTCCGGCGCTTATCTTTTTAGTTGCCTTTAATTTCAATAAAGATGTACGCGACTCTGCCTATCTGGCTTTAGGCTTTTCTTTGATAGTTACGATTATCCGGCTCGCCAAACGAGACACAATTCAACATGCAGTCTCTGGGGTAATCGGTGTCGCATTCTGCGCCTGGCTCTCTAATCGCAGCGGTAAAGCAGAAGATTTTTATCTTCCTGGCCTCTGGACTAATGCGATTTATGGGGCCGCTTACGCCTTCTCAATTCTGATTCGTTGGCCGGTTGTTGGATTAGTTCTTGGACCATTGCTAGGCGAGAATTTTAAGTGGCGAAAAGATCCAGTGCGTCGAAGAGTTTATGCAAAAGCAACTTGGATATGGGTTGGACTTTTTGCTGCACGTTTGATTGTGCAGTATCCGCTCTATCTCTCTGGAAATGTAAATCTATTGGGAACTGCAAGGTTAATTATGGGTTTTCCATTATTTGCAGTTGCCGCTTGGCTAACCTGGCAGATCGTAAAAAGTGGCCCTAAGTTGAAAGAGGAATTGCGTCCCGCTTAACTTGCGATGAAGCAACCTTTGATTTGATTCTCTGCCTCAGCTGAAGCTACAAAAATCAACTCATCACCAGCGCTGAATAAGTCATGAGGCGAAGGCGCGATTACATGCCCATCTCGAATGATTGCAGCGAGCGAGGCATCTTTAGGCAAAGAAATCTCTGAGACTGCTTTACCGATACAAATCGAGTTATCAGGAAGGGTTATCTCAACAAGATTAGCTTCACCGGACTTTATCGAGAAGAGCCGGACTACATCACCAACGCTCACAGCTTCTTCCACTAGCGCCGCAATTATTCGCGGCGTCGATACGGCAACATCCACGCCCCAGGATGAGTCAAAGAGCCACTCATTTTTCGGATGATTAACTCGGGCAACAACGCGGGGAACTCCATATTCTGTTTTCGCTAGTAGTGAGGCGACGAGATTTGCTTTGTCATCACCCGTTGCAGCAACTAGGACTTGGCATTGGCCCAGGCCAGCTTTATCAAGGGTTGAGATTTCACAAGCATCTGCGAGAAGCCATTCTGCATTCGGGACGCTATCCATCTTCAATGACTTGGGATTCTTGTCGATTAGAAGAACTTGGTGGCCATTTGAAATCAACTCGCGAGCAATAGCTCGTCCAGCATTTCCTGCTCCAGCAATTGCAATCTTCATGATTTATCACTCGGTGGTTGGGATAAAGATGAAACTACATCATTCAAATCCTTATCGTTTACGAGAACATGTACTACGTCGCCTTCTTGGAGCACGGTATGTTCATCAGCAATCATTCCGTCGCCTAACCTAGTGATAAAAGCTACTCGAGCCTTAGTAATACTCTCGATGGACATTGCTGGATGGCCAAACCAATCTCGATGAATCTGAACTTCAGCTAATTGAACCTTTCCGGAAGCATCTTGCCATTCGGACTTTGCTCCCGAAGGAAGGATCCGACGCATAATCTGATCGGTTGTCCAAAGAACGGTTGCGACAGTTGGAATTCCTAATCGTTGATAGATTTCAGCGCGACCTGGGTCATAGATTCTTGCTACAACGTTATCAACGCCATAAGTTTCACGCGCCACTCGGGCAGCGAGAATATTTGAGTTATCGCCATCAGAAACTGCGGCGAACGCATCTGCTCTTTCGATTCCAGCCTCAATCAAAGTGTCGCGATCGAAGCCAATTCCGGCAACGGTTAACCCATTAAAGTCGGCGCCCAGGCGACGAAAAGCTTCGCGATCTTGATCGATAACCGCGACAGAATGTCCTAGAGCTTGAAAATCCTTCGCGAGGGTAGATCCGACTCGGCCACAACCCATAATCACGATGTGCACAAAGGGAGAATTTACACCTTTAGGCTTAGGCGAGAGTAATCCCCGCGCGAAAACGAGGTTGAAATGAATGTCGGCGACGAGTTTGTTCTCGATATTTCTTCAATCGCCCATGGTGGACACTTTGTCGCGCGCCACGAAGGACGGGTGATCTTTGTTCGTCATGCGATATCTGGAGAGAAAGTAAAGGTTCGTATAACTGAGATTTCGAAGAACTTTGCTCGAGGCGATGCAGTCGAGATAGTAGAAGCATCTAAAGATCGAATTGCGCCAGCTTGTAGATATGCCAAACCTGATGGTTGTGGGGGGTGCGATTTTCAGCACGTAGAGCCGCAAGCTCAGCGAAGTTATAAAGCAGCCATTATCAAGGAGCAATTCAAGCGACTAGCAAAGATGGATATTGAGGTAGAAGTAGAGGAAGTCGCTCCAACTCTAGGGTGGCGATCTCGGATGCAATTCACTGTATCTGAGAATCGAAAGATTGCTATGTATCAAGCGCGGAGTAATAAACTCATTGAGATCGATGAATGCAAAATTGCGCATCAATCAATCAAAATTGCAGACTTAAACGCTCAGAAACTTCCCGCAGGAAAGAAAGTAGACGTAGCTGTCGGTAGTGATGGTGAAGTAGTTGTTGCCATTGAAGGCAGAGAAAACTTCGCCCTGGTGAACCAAAACGTCAATGGTTTTAATTTCTCGTTAACCCCAGAGAGTTTTTGGCAGAGCCATATAGCTGCTCCGAAGACATTGGTCGATGCGGTACTTGAATTCGCAGAATTAAAGATTGGAGATCACCTCTACGACCTGTATTCGGGGGTGGGGCTCTTTGCTAGTGGTGCTTTGAAACCAATTGGGGATACCGGCCGGATTACCTTAATCGAGGAGTCTGCTAGTGCAATAACTGATGCCAGGCGAAATTTTGCAAATTATGCAAATGTAGAAATTGTGGAGGGCAAGGTCGAGCGAGAGCTTAAACGCTTCGTTAAGGGCGATGTAGTGATAATTGATCCGCCTCGATCCGGAGCGGGGGAGCGAGTGATCCGACAAATCTTGGCGCTTTCTCCTCGTACATTGATTTACGTGGCTTGCGATCCAGCAGCGCTCGCTCGGGACACAGAGATCTTGGAGCGATTCGACTACGCCTTAGATGGAATAAGGGCCTTTGACCTCTTCCCAATGACCCAGCACATAGAGAGTGTGGCGCGCTTCATCAGAAGAGGCTAGTTTCATTATTTGGTTCCGAAACTCTCACGGTTAGGATTCGGATATGAGTAAGAATTCATTTGGGGCCAAGCGAGTTCTAGAAGTTTCGGGCAAGAATTACGAAATCTTCGACATCACTGGACTGGAAGGTTCAGCTTCGCTTCCTTTTTCGCTAAAAATTCTTCTCGAAAATTTATTGAGAACTGAAGATGGCGCAAACATCACCGCTGCCCAAATCAAGGCGTTAGCAAATTGGAACCCTGACTCCCAGCCTGATACTGAAATTCAATTCACGCCAGCGCGAGTGATAATGCAGGATTTCACGGGCGTGCCCTGTGTCGTAGATCTTGCAACGATGCGAGAGGCGATTGCTGAATTAGGTGGCAATCCAACAAGAGTTAATCCACTTGCTCCTGCAGAATTAGTAATCGATCACTCGGTAATCGCAGATAAGTTTGGCACCTCTACTTCATTTGAAGAGAATGTCGATATTGAGTACCAGAGAAATACAGAGCGTTATCGCTTCCTCCGTTGGGGTCAAACCGCTTTTGATGAGTTCAAGGTTGTGCCACCCGGAACTGGAATAGTTCACCAGGTAAATATCGAATATTTAGCTCGAGTGATTATGACAAGAGAAGTGTCTGGAACGCTCCGCGCCTATCCCGACACGGTTGTTGGAACGGACTCTCACACAACCATGGTCAATGGCCTTGGCGTTCTTGGTTGGGGCGTTGGTGGAATTGAAGCTGAGGCAGCACTTCTGGGCCAGCCAGTATCGATGTTGATCCCAAGAGTTGTTGGATTCAAATTGAAGGGCGCTCTTCCGATGGGGACTACAGCGACCGATTTGGTTCTAACAATCACAGAAATGCTCCGTAAACATGGCGTGGTTGGAAAGTTTGTTGAGTTCTATGGACCGGGAGTCAGCGCCCTTCCGATGGCAAACAGAGCAACTATTGGAAATATGTCACCCGAGTACGGTTCGACGGTAGCGATTTTTCCGATTGATGAAGAGACCTTGAAATATCTAGAGCTAACGGGAAGAAGTCAGGAACAACGCAGTCTCGTTGAAAGCTACGCAAAGGCCCAAGGTATTTGGCATGATCCAAGTGCGACTCCACGCTACTCAGAACATCTTGAATTAGATCTAGCGAGCGTTGTTCCATCTATCGCTGGGCCAAAGCGCCCCCAAGATCGCGTAGCGCTAAGTGATGCTAAGAGTTCTTTTGCAA
>JACCDI011060588.1_pt1 | contig 22943 bp, 23 predicted proteins | sample 7442791 | NCBI WGS metagenome assembly JACCDI01 (sample SAMN15323434, study PRJNA562643) | freshwater metagenome | isolation source: river surface water | place: USA:Blue River Watershed | collected 2017-08-15
CTTTATCTATAATTGGATAAAGTATTATCGTTGAATTTTCGCGTGATTATAAATCACAGTGATTTACGGTTTTAAATAAAAATTTGAGCACTTTTAAGGTGTCCCAAAAATAATTTAAAATGCTGTAGAGGAATCGATTTAGACAATGAACCTGAAACAGAAGAAACTAACTCATCAATTAAAAAATAATTTATTATTATTACATTTGTAATTTCAATTATTATTTCAATTATTATTTCAATTATTATTTCAATTATTATGTGATTATTATGTGATTATTATGTGATTATTATGTGATTATTATGTGATTATTATGTGATTATTTTTAATTTTATGAATAGTAAAAATAAATTAAAAAAAATTTTAAATCATTCTAAATAATTTTTATTATTATTTTTATAATTTTTTAAATATTCATATTCAGAATAAAATTTCTTTATACCAATTTGTTTTCTTAATTCTTTTTTTTCTTTTTCTGATTTCAAAGATTTTAATATATTTTAATATTATAAAAAAGATTAATAGCATTATTTAATATTATTTTCTCCTAATATATATTTTTTTAATTTTTCAAATTATGGTTTAAATAATATATATTCCAAATCCTATAATAACGCTTATATAATTTCTGAGCGAAATAAATTAATATTTACACTTACTAAATCCAATAAACATTTTAATTCTTTTATTCTAAATTTTTTAAGTCTTATAAAATGTATAGCGGACGCTAATGTAATTATATAAACCACTTTATTATAACTTTTTTCTTCGTATTTTGGGGGATTTTTTTCAAATTCTCTATATCTTTGTTCCATATAATTAATCAATGGAGTTGATTATTTTTTATAAAATTCTTCCATTGTTTCAATACTTGTATATAAAATAGTAATTGAAATTATAATTATAATCAATATATGTATAATATCTTTTATATTATAAACTTTTCAATTTTTTCATTTTTAACATTAAATTTATTAAATTCTTTAAAATAAAATTTTATCGTTTTATTCTTGTTTAATATTATCGTGCATCGCTTTTTAAATTTAAAAATATGCTTAATCTCTAATGTCGTATTATTCTGTCAATTCTTAATATTAATGTTCAGGCATTTCACCAGTAAAACTTTCACTTGGTATTTAATGCAAGTTTGGCCATTTAATAGAAGGACAATCACCACATTCTGCTTTAAAATTTTTATCAGATGATTCGTATTTCAAATTTTTATTTTTCTATTCTTATAATTTATTGTTACATTTTTTGAAATCACACTTTGGATATTTTTTTTATAAATCTTTATATTATTATTATTCATTGTTGCTATTTTTATTAGATGATAAATTTGAAACTATTGACTAAACTTTTTTTTATTATTCTTCTTGTAATTTTTATTATTCTTGTTATTCTTATTGTCGTTTTTAAGTCAAAGCTACTTGTTATTATACAATAGAATATATTTTTTATTGTTCTTGTGATTATTTTTAAGATTGTTCTTATGATTATTTTTAAGATGAAGATAGTGATTATTGTATTGCTGAAATATTTTTTTATTATTATTCTGATTATTTTTACAGTTTTTAAATTTCAGATAAAACATTTACATTTCCAATAAACATATTTCTTTATGCTTCTATATCTTATGAAATAATTTTTTAACCAACATTCATAATTGTTTCATTTTATGTTTTAATGTTATTTGCGTCAAGATATATACCCCGTTATTTATTTTATGAATCATATACTCCTGTAATTTCCAAATTTCCAACACTTGGATTTGTTCCAATAAAACCACTTCCATAATTAATACGGTTATAATCATCAATATTAATATTTCCTTTTACATCAATACCCCCTTCACCAAATAAAGTAATTTTTCTTATTTTTGAGTCAATTCCGGCACCAACAATATCAAGACCATCACTAAATTTTTAGTAAGCAATTGTTCCACCGTCACCATTTTTAGATTTATCTATACCTTTACCTAAAACAATAGCGTTTTTCATATTAATTTCTAAACCGTTTTATACTCCACTAACTTATTTAGAAATATTCATAATGGCACTTTTAACACTTGGGTCAGATTATAAAGCAGCAAGACTAATACTTTCTTTTCGAATAGCGTTTATTTATTAGTTAATTTAGTCATTGCTTAATTTAACCATTTAATCAATTTCTTCTTTACTTGACCCGCTCTTTGTAGAATTGGCAGTTTCTTAAATTTTTCTATTAATATCAATAACATTAGTTAAACTATTATTAATTGCTTAAATTCTATCTTCTATTGATTTAACAGTTGTATTAAATGCGGTTTCAGATATTTTAGTTCTAATATTTTTATTAAGTGCGTCTTTTGTTAAATCATGTGTTTATGCAACTTATTTAATTTATTCCGAAATACTATTCAATTAACCTTGTGATTATGCCAAATCCTTAATTAAACGCTCATATTGTTAATTATAACTATTTTAAAATTCTTTTTATGTTTTTTAATTAATGTCTGATAATTTAGAAACATTTTATAATATTTATTCTTAATTATTATAACGATCAATACTTCTTTATTCTTTTTCATTCATATTTTTCTATAAATTATCTATTGTTGATGTCATTCTGTTTAAAGTGTTTTTATTCCATTCATCCTATAATGATAATTTATTACCATGTGAAACTAACATATTACCATGACTATCAATTATTTTTTTTTAGATAGTTATGTTTTATTTGTTTGCACCAGTGTCATTTCTTGTGTTTTATAAAAGTTATTGATCATCCGCTATTTCGTTTTTAATATTATCTATTTATTATGCGACAATACTAATACCAGTTTAAGTTTTTGTTATTTAATCTTCCAATTTTTTATTTGAATAACCAAACATATTAATAATAAAAATTTATTTTAATTTATATAATAAAATTTTTTAATTCAATATTTATATTATTATTATAATTATTTATTTTCATTTAGGTTCAATTTTTATGTCAGAACTTTTAACTTTTTCATAATTATCATATTTTATATTTTCAACAATATCATTTTAGATATTATTTTAATGAACTTTTTATACTGTTTTTATAATTTTTTCAGCTTTAACAATTTTTTCATTATCGATTTACTCAGCAGCAAGTGTAAGTGCTTATTTTTTTACAAAATTTGGTAAAATATTATATTTAAAATTTTCATTAAATAAATAAAATATTAATATAATAATCATTGTAAAATTTATAGATTTTATTAAATTTTTAGTATATACAAAAACAATCAAAACAAGTGATAAAATTTTAACATAATTATTAGTTAAAATATATTCTTATGCCGGTGTAATTTATCCAAAAATATAATTAGAAGTAATATTTACAAACAAAATACCAATTACTAAAAGAATTGGATTGTTATTTAAAGTATTTAAATATTTTTCAACTTAAACCATAATGTTATTATTTTATTAACATTATATAAAATATTATAATATTAAAAATTTATAACTTTTTTTTATAATCATTTAATCATTTTTATACATTAATTAAATTAATGTAATCAAAATGTATCGAAACTGTTAAAATTGTTATCAATAATGCTATAACTAAATCATATTTTAAACAAATTAATATTAATATATACAATAAAAACCTATAAAAATTATCACCATAAAGTTTTAATACAGATTGTGGTAAAGGTAATTTTTCATCAAAAGCATATATAACATTAATCCCGATTAAAATTGCATAAATCAAATATTTCACAAAAACATATAATTATATATTTTTTTCTAATTTACTAAAATTTTTAATATTTGTTTTTTGTTATATTAATTTATTTACATTTGATGAAAAATTATTTACTAACTCTATTATATCAATATCTTTTCCTTTTGTCATATTTATTTTATATATATAGATATTTAATTATTATTTTTTTTATTTACTTATAATAAAATAGTAAAATGGATCCATCACTTAAACAAGCTCTTAAAAAAATTACTTCTGCTTTTGAAAAATTGACCACCGGTCCTAAAAAAGTAGCACCAAAGAAAAAAGTAGCACCAAAGAAAAAGGCACCAGTTAAGAAGACTAAAAAGACCTCAAAGAAATGATTTTATGATTTATTCTAAAATTTTTTTAATATATTATTGAATAATAAATATATTAATTATATAAATTTATATTAAAATAATATTTATAATTAATATGAGTTTATATACAAATTTTAATTATGCTTTATTAGATGAAGCATATGGAACACCTTTTAAGTAAAATGCAAAAAAAGCATCAAATAAAAAACATATTATTACTGACCCATCTACTCCATAATATAATGTGTATAGTGAAAATGGATAATAAATGACAGAAGAGGAATATTTATAAGAAAATTTTTATAATAATAAAAAATAAAACAAAAAAAGTTAAAATAATCAAGATATTCCATTAAAAGAAAAGTTTTAAATTAGCAAAGATTTATATTAAAGATCCAAAGATTTCACAAATCCATGGGATAATGAATATGCGTACACAAGCGCAAATGGTGGTACATTTAATCCATATAGTGATGCATAAGCAATGATTAGTCCATAAACATAAGAATAATAATAATATCGAGATAAAATTTTTGCTGAACCAAATATCTACAATTATTCAAGTATAAATAAACTTCCAGATGGTGAAACAAAAAAACCCCTTCGTATTTTAAATGAATAAGAAAGACCATCTAAATAAAATCTTGAAGGATTTAGTATGGAAAGTTTTTAAAGAGATGTATAAATGGCAAATATTTTTATGCATATTTCATTTGGAATATTTGTATTATACATTTTGGATAAATTAGTATAACTTGGAAAATTATTGGCAAAATGAAAAATAATATGTTTTTTTTATTATTTTTATTATTTACATAAATATAAAAATTGAAAATTATATAAATATAATTACAATTAAAAATGTTTTAATAATCTTCTATTAACTTTTTATAAATGTATTATGATTAAATTTCTTTATAATTTAATATAAAAACAGATTTTGTATATTAAATTTTAATAGAAAGTAAAAAATAATTTTATAAGGAATTTAAAGACTTTGACATTGATATAAAAAATAGTAACAATATTTAACTTTTAGAACCATTATTATATAATTATTCGGATAATAACATCATTACACATAATGAACAAAAAACTTCAAACAATAAATGAATCGGTTGTATAGACTGATTTTAAATCTATCAGTGACCCAACATTATATAATACTAATAATAAAAACAATTTCAATGATTAATTGTCAGTAGCATATAGTGTTTCATAATATAAATCATATAATATAAAAAACATTGTAAAATAATCATTCAGTAAATTATCTTAATATTTATTTAATAATAATTAAAATATTAAAAATAAAAATATTTATATCAATAATTAAGAATAAATATTAGAAAAAAAATAGTAATTAGTATTTTAAAAATTTTATGAATTAACTTTTGAAAATTCACTCAATTAACACATTATGTATGAATGTATTAAAGAAATTAATAGATAAAATTTTATAAAATAAAAATAATAAAATAATAACTTAACATTTAGATAATTTATAGAATCAGATTTTTACATATAATATTAAAATTTTGAATTAAAACAAATTATTAAAATTATTTAACATTATAATTAAACTATGAATTAAGATTTATAAAAAAAATTTAAAGAATAATATAATTAAATATTATAATATAATATTAAAAATTATTGACAAAAAAATTCAGGAATTTTTAAATTATTATAAGTTTTATAAAAATTTTTATTAGTTTAATTATGATTCTAATTACATTTATTATAATGAATTTGTTATTTATTTAGTATCTTAGTTGTTTTTATAATTATTGAATAACATAGTATCTAATTCATTTATATTATTTTATTATTATAATGGATTTTATAATGATTATTCTAAATTTTATTACAATATTTTAGTATTGAGTTCAAAAAACTTATTTGGATCTTATAATGGTTTCTAATTGTTATTATATTATTAACCTATTGTATTAAATGTAAATTCGGATTAATTTGGTGTAGAACGAATATCTTATAATTATTATTAATAAGTTTAAGGTTAATTTAATGAGGCATTTTGTGTTATAATTTTTGTATTATTATCATATATATCATTTGCATTTTACATATTTGTAATTAATTTTCTTTAATTGTTTTAATTTTATTATGCTTTCTTTAATTATTCTTCTTGATGTTTTTTTTATTTCTAAAATTCTAAATAATAATTTATTTCTTATAAATTCCATGATATATATAACACTGTGTTATTTCTAATATATACCAAAAAACCATTCTAAGTTAATTGATAAAAAAGATATTGTAATAATTCATTTTAATTATATACTGGTTATCCAAATTATAAAGGTGGTATTTTATATTACATTCGTGTCTTACCTTCTTTTGATAATTCAGTCATTTTGGTATGTATTTTTTCAAGAATTTTTTAAAAATTATTTAGTCTTATAATTGCTTTTTAATTTACATTTTTTTACAATTAAAAAAAGTCTAATTTTTTTTAACGAAATATCTATAAATTATTAAATGTATTCATTGTATATAATTTAAATATAATAATAAAAATATATATTAAAAATTACAATAATATTCTTATTTTTTAAATTTATAATATATATATAAAATATAATATTAGAATGACAACATTTTTTGAATTAAAAGACATTTAATATTTTTTAATACTTGCTATAATGTATTCTGCAATTGATATGTATCTGTGGTTTCCATTTTCTGGAAAAATTTATCAAAACATGTTCAATAAAATAAACGGAGTTGATAAATTTTATATGCGTGAAAAAGAATGGTATTTTGGAGCACTTGTCTGGTTATTTGGTGGTATTGGATTATGGTATTTAGTTGTAAGACCATTTTTAAAATAAAGTAGCGGTAAAACATTAAATATGAATAAAATGATTTTTATGGCATCAATATTTGGTTTAACGAGTTATGCTATATTTAATTTTACAAATTATTTCTTGATTAAAAAATATTAACTTGATGTTGCGGTAATAGATACTTTATATGGTATGTTTGTATTTCCTTTGATTTCGTATATATTTATTAAACTTTATTAAAAATTTATTAAAAAATGATTAAAATTGAAATTAACTAAATATATAATTATATAAAAAATAAAAAGTTAATAAATTAAAAAAAATTGAAATTTATATATAGATATTTTTAATTAACTATATATTATTAATATTAAATATACAATAATTTAAATTATTTTTTTGTATTATTATAAGAATAATAATAACAAAATGAATACCAAGAATAATAACAAAATGAATACCAAGAATAAGAATAATAAGAATAATAATAAGAATAAGAGAAAAAATGTTATTGATGAATGTCTGTCATAAACATAAAGTGAATAAACGCTTAAAAATATTGTTAAAATTGAATTTAATTTGATAAAAAACAATATTTCTTATATAATATAAGAAAAGTTAATGACATATGAACAAAATAATTTAGTTTTACACAAATGTTAATAATTTTTAAATGATTATATATATAATGATGAAACTTGTCAATAATCAAAAATTAGTCTTGAAGATATTTTAACTTTCATTATATATACTTTGAAGAAAGATATTAATGGATATTAATTACCATTTGGTTCTACAAATTCATTTCAAATATTTAATGATTATAAAACCATTTAAAAATCTGCATTATATGAAATAAATAAATTAGTATTATTACAATTTTCAAATATGTAATAACATTTTAATAATCATATATTACATGAAACATAATAAACTATTAGTATTAAACATAACAATGATAATTAATATTATCAGTATTAATAAAAATGCTAAGAATTATGTTTTATCGAAGATTAAATTAAAAATTTAGAATAAAGAAAATCATATATAAACTAAAATTTATCAATTAATATAAATTAATAAATTCCAAATAATTGCACAGATTTTATGAACAATATTAATAAAATTTAAAATAATATGGATGAACATATTTAAAAAAGATAAAAAAGATAAAAAACATGTTAATGATTTTCAAACACCTGCAAATTTCATAAGGTTTGTTACAGTTCGTTCTTTTTCAAAAGATTATATTTTTCCAGTTTTATTAGTTTTTTTTAATACTGTTGGAAATCCGGATACTCCATCATTTAATGCTTTTTGTCTATTATTACCTTTTGTAATTTCAACAGTTTAAATTTTAATACTTTTTTCTTTATCTTTAATTTCTTTTTTTGCTTTTTTACTAAATTCTTCCCAGACAGGTTTAAAGTCTTTACAATATGGGCAATAAGTAGCAGTATATAAGACAATAGTGTAATCGGTTTTAGGGGTCATTATTTTTATTAATTTTAATGTTAAAGTATATAAAAAGTTAATTACAAATACTAATATAAATACACTTAATAATTTTTAAATTATAGAAGATTTATTTATCATACTTATATTTATTGATTGTGATTAAATATATATTATTTATATAATAACATTTAAAAAATTAGTTTTTAAAATATAAAATTTTATATTTTTATAATAAAATGACTTCTTTAATAAGTTTATAATAATCTTCTTATTTTATTAATAACTAATAAAATCAAATAGTTGATTATTAATAAGTTAATATTAAAAGTTTTGAAAACACTACATTATAAAGCGACAATGAAAGTGATGATGAAAATGATAAAAAAATAAATGAACATAATAATAATCCAATTATATAAGATTTTTTTATATTATAATCGTATTATCAGTATCCGTATAACGAATAATTATATGAATATATATAATAATTGACATAAATTGAAAAATAAAAATATGCCAAATTCCATACAGATAAAAGATAAAAAAATGGATCATAATAAAAACTTAACAGTGGTTTTAACAGTTAATCTAATTTTAAAAAACATATACCATTGAAATCAAGGACAGATATGCCAGAATTAAAAGCTAAAATGATAGGAGCATTAAATAAACTATCCCCAGAACCAGTAATGTATAAAAAAATTAAAGAAACTATTGAAAAATATATTAAATATACAGAAGAAAAGGAACCGGTTATGTTATTTTTAAAAACTATTACTGATAATATTACCAATTAATAATCTTTACAAAATGTTTATATGGACCTTTTAATTGATATTTATAATGAATAAACTGGAACTTTATAACAAAATGTTAGAGAATTCTATAATGAATATCTGGAAGGAGTTTCTATGGAAAATGATAATTCTAACTTAGAACACTTATTTAATAACGAATATGAAGAATTTAAAAAGTTAAAGAATATATTCTGTAATAAAATATCATTTATCGATAATTTAATTCATAGAGATATTATTTAAACAGATTTATAGAATAATATTTTTAATAAATTAGATAAATTATTAGAAGATAGTTAATAATATAATTTATATTTAATGACTTCTGCATTATAACAAGTAATTGAAATTACACCATATAAATCAAATAAAAAAGATTATATTGATAGAACTTAAAAATGGAATAGTATCAATAAATAAAAAATTGATGATAAAAAAACTAAATTTATGTTAATGGATATTATAGATTTAAAAAGAAAATTAAATTTGTGATTAAATAAAAACACAATTATTCAAACCATTTTACTATTATTTTTTTTACTATTGGCACTATTATTATTTAATGGTGAGTTTTTTCTTGCGGTTTATTATGCTTTTGATAATAAATTACGATTCAATTAATCATTTGTATTTGGTTTTTCAATTGATTATTAATATTTTGCCAATAATTGTTTAAGTTCTTATGGACTTTAAATTCCTTTTTCTTATATTGCTTAATGTATGCTTCTTTTTGTTGCATTGATTTATAAGTTTCCTTATACATTTTTGCGAGTATTATTTTTTTTATCTTAAACCGTTTACAATTTTTATACAGTTTTAGCATTTTAAGTAGTATTTAATAATTTTGACATTTCAGACTGTTATTCATTAATTTCGGGAATTAATGTTTTAGAACCTTCAATGATTTCTTATTCTGTAATAATAGTTTATGGATTAACAATGTCAAATTAATTTTATAGTTTATTTTTTGCTTGGGCGTTATTTGAAAATAAATTGCTTCCCATTTTTTGTAATTCTTTTGAAGCCTCAATAACTTAATCTTGTGTTGTAGTTGCTCCTTGTATCAAAATAGTCTATTCCAAATCTTTTTTATCTTCTTCTGTTAGATTTTTACTTGTTGGGTCAATAACTGGTTCTGGTAACATATCAATATTTTTATAATTTTTGTCAAAATATTCTTTATCTTTTTGTTATTGTGTTTAAAGTTCTTATTTATTAATACTTGCAACATCTTTTAATGTTGTGTGTAATTTTTTTAAATCTTGACTTTACTGTGTTAAACCGTGTCTATTATAAATACCTTACATTACATCAATTTTATCTACGAATTTATTCATTGCATCTGCTGTCATGTATTTTAATTAAGTTAATTAACTATCACTATCAATTAGTTCATGAAAATTATATTTTTATAAAATGCCCCTTAGTGTTTCAAAAAACAAATTATAACTACTTAATAATTATAGTTAAGTTTCAACCAATTCATATGTTTAAGCACCAAATTCATCAAGAATTTAAACTTTTTCTGCACATGATTTTAGTTTAGCTTTTTATTTAGCACAATCACTCATAAACCCGTCCATATGTTCAGCGATTTTTAAAGCGGCGTCATCAAGTTTGTTTTTATCTTTTGCTTCAATTGTCTTTAAAATTTTTTATAAAGCTTCTTAGTTTTTATTTCTTTCTTATTATCCTTTTTAAGTTAAACCAAATGTAAATAATCGTGATGCCATATTAATAAAATTTTCTATTATTTTAATTTATAATAATATTATAAAAATATTTATTTTAATTCATTTATTATAATTATTTTCATACTATACTATTGTTTGAATATATTTATCCTGGTTAAAATTATTAAATTTTTTATTATTAATGTTATATAGTTTATTTTAATTATTATTATAATTATAATAGACTTTTTGAAGTGTTTTTTTAAACATTTTATTCATCATCAAGTGTTTATTATATTTTTTCTGATAATTATTTTATAGTGTTTGAACTAAAATTATTTAATGTTTTTAATGTTTTTTAAGATATATATTTTTAAGTTTAATTAATAAATTTAATAATAAATTACATTTCTAATTATTTAATTTCAACTAATATTTGAATATATTATTTTTCAGTTATTTATTTCAATTAGAATTTTTGTTAAGCATCTTCTTTTAATTATAAAAATTCTTAAATTTTTTATTTAAATTCTTAACTTATATTTTTTGTATTTATTAATATTTTATTTTTACCATAAACAACTTATATTTAATCACTGTTGTCATCTTTACCCGTAATTTTCAATAACTCCTCTAAACCGCCGATAATTGCATCATAATCAATAGTTTGTGTGTTAATAATAATATTTCTTGAACGATTTTAGATTTTAGCAAATTATTTTAAAGTTTCAATAAATTTATTATTATTGTTAATAATATCTTCAATAGTTATATCTTCAATAGTTATATCTTGAATATTATATTATTGTTGAAATATTTTTGTTTTTGAATTAACAGTATTAGACATTATAATATTTAATTATTTTAATATAAAAAAATATCTTTTTTATTTCATTGTTTTGTTTAATTGTTTAATTATTGTTGTAATTATTAAACGATCATATTTGTCTAAATACTTAAAACTAAAATTGAAATTAATAATAAATTCCTGAATAACCAAGAAATAAGTCCAATCAATGACATTTTGAATATGATTTTTTGTTATTATTTATGTATGTTTATAATTTAAATTTTAAAAACTTTTTAGATTATTAAATTATAAAAAATGAATAATTTCGACTATAAAAAAATGTTAGATGAATATAATACCAATTTCGGATTTTTGCATTTAATTATAGGTCCAATGTTTAGTGGAAAAAGTACAGCATTATTAAATATATTAGAATAATTGCGAGAAAATTATAATGATGAAACTGATATAATTGTTGTTAATCATATTTCCGATAATAGATTTGAGACAAAAGAATACATAGTGTCTCACAATTAATTAAAATACAAGTGTTATAAGTTAAAAAAATTAGATGAATTATTTGACATATTTAAATACTTTGAAGCAAAATTTATTATAATAGACGAAGGATAATTTTTTCCAGACTTATCTAAAAATATTATTAAGATGGTGACATATCATTAAAAACATGTAATTGTTGCTGGATTGTCTTCTGGAAGCAATATGTAAGCTTTTGATTAAATTTAAGATTTATATCCGATTGCTGATAAAATTGATAAATTAGACGCAAAATGCGTATTTTGCTTAAAAAAAGCACCATTTTAAAGAAGATTTTATAATATATCACAGGATTCAATATATGTAGGAACAAATTAATAATATTACGCTGTATGTAGAGAACATTTTATTAGTAAAGCAAAAGTTGAATTAAAAGACATTCCTTAATAAGATTTTTGAAGAAATAAAATATTGATATTTTTTAATATAATTTTTATATAAAAGTATATCAAAATATAATATTTAATATATAAACAAACATTGACATATTAATGTTATTAATGTTATTAATGTTTATGAATTGGTAAAAAAATAATTGAATTAGTTAATATATACATTATATATAATATTGAAAAATATATCAAATAATACAAATAATGGTAAAATAAACAAAAATTACAAAAAAATAAAATAATGAAGTATTTTATACAAATACTGATTTGATATAATCAGAATAGGAACAAATATAACCTCCAATTAAAAAAAAACCAGGAAGACCATCTAAAAAAAATGTTTAATCTTAAAAAATATAAGAAGAATAAGATAATAATGTTGAAAAAAATATATATGACGATACAATTTGTATTTCATATGAAGAATCACCAAATATGATTTAATAAATAGATATTTAATAACCATATTAATATTCTCAAAATGTTATGGATAATAATACACCTTAACCATATGATTAAATTCTTGATAATAAATATGACTAACCTTTTTAAAATATTAATTCTATTGAATAACAAAATACCACTTAAAAGAAAAAAATTAAATAATAATTAGATAAAAATATATTTAAATTATTAACATTTGATTAAGACGATGAAACAGAAGAACTTATATGGCCATAATTTGCCAAAGATGTTCATTGTTTTCATTGTGTGCATAAGTTTGCATCTTAACCAATTGGAATTCCTGTTGCTTATAAAAATGATACTTATATTCTTGATAAAATAGTATGTTGTAGTGTAGAATGTGGTGCAGCATATATTCTAAATGATATTGAGAATAATAAATAAGAAAGATATAGTATTTTTTGTTAAATGTGCTAAGATTTGGGATATTTATAAAGAATAACACCTGCGCCAAGTAAATATTATTTAAAAATTTTTGGAGGTCCATATTCTATATAAGAATTTAGATAAAAATCACGACAGATTGCAAAATAACAAATAATTTTAAATAAATAACCTCCGCCAATGATACCTTAATAAATGTATCTGGTAGAAGTAAATAATCTTTAACATTATAATAGTAATTCTTGTTTGTCCGATAGTAATGCATAAAAACGATAAAAATCTATTTTATAACATTTAGAATAATAATAAGGTAATTGATTATAAATTAATTATATATATATAAAAGATTTTTTTTATCAATATTAAAAATACTTTATTTTTAATATAAATATTTAAATAAGTATGGCAAGAACAAAGAAAAATAATAAATAATAATAATGTATTGAATAATAAATAGATAAATCAAAACCAATAGTTTAAAAAGAAGAATTTGATAATACTGAAATTAAATAATAAAATGAACAAAATGAATAAAATTAAAATAATCAATATGGTAGAGCATTTTAAATTAGAACAATTTAGGCACCAATATTTAAAACACTTTTTGAAGCATTGAAAGAAATTATAACTGAAACAAATATTTTGATTGACAAAGATGGTATGAAAATTATTACATTAGATAGTACTAAAAATGTTCTTGTTCATCTTAAATTATACGCTGACAAATTTGAAAGTTATTATTGTGATTCAACATATGTAATAGGATTAAATATAATTAATATGCACAAAATTTTGAAAACAATGAACAATAATGATTCATTAACATTGTATATGGAAAAAAGAGATAAAAACAAATTGATTATTAAAATTGAAAATTCTGAAAAAGAAACATAACGAAAATATCATTTAAATCTTATGGATTTAGAAAATACATAAATCAAAATTCCTCCTATTGTTTTTGAAACGGTTATTCAATACGATTCAAGTGATTTTTAAAAAGTATTAAGAGATATGAGTTAAATGTCAGATACAATATAAATAAAAAATACAGGAGATTATCTTATTTTAGAATGTTAAGGTTCTTATTGTAAATAAGAAACTATTATTAAAAAAAATAACCATAATATTTAGTAAGATTTAAATAATAATAGTATTTAAGATATTGAAAATTAAAATACATCTGAAAATACAACAGAATAAGAATAAAAAAATAAAAATACCAAAATTATTTAAGGATATTTTAATTTGAAACATTTAGTATAATTTACTAAATGTACTAATTTATGTAATTATGTTGAAATATATTTAAATAACGATTATCCATTAATTATAAAATATTAAGTAACTAATCTTGGTGAAATTAAATTATGTTTAGCACCAGAAAATAATTAATAATAAGAACCACAAATATGAATTATTTTCACATTTTTTACTTTAAATTTTTAATATTTGCGGTTGTACCTTACTATTGTCTCATATTATATTAAGAACCAGGGCGAATAAATCGTTTATTATTTTATTATGCTTATTACTGTTAATGATAAGTATTGTTATCATAGTATTCTGATATTTTTGCTGTTTATATGTATTATTATTCTAAGTTAAAATCTTATAATTATGGAATGTTTTTGTTAGAATAATGAATTTTAATTAAACAACTCTTGTATTTTTAATTTAAACTATATCCATTTATATTGCTATGTGAAATATTATCTTTTTTATATAAATTTTATAGTAAAATTTTAAGTCCTATTTCATTTAATAATTATTCTATTTAATCTTTTTGAATCATAATTGATAAATATAATCCATTTTTATTTTCGGGAGTTTCCCATCTAGGTGAAATATTATCTTTAAAAAAATATAAATTTAAAACAGAAAAACTTTTCTTAACTGAATTAAAAAATTTAATGTATTCGTGAATATTATTATAGGAACATAATTTTTCATAACTTTTTTCACTCCAATCGTCATTATAATTTGAATGAAAATAACAATTCCATTAATCAGTAAATTTTTAATTTAAAATTATAATACTTGTATTTCTTTTTAATTTTTTAGTTGTATTTTCGTCTATTTATTCGTCTTCAATGTCAGAATTAGAATTAGAATTAGAATTATTTGATTTAGATTATATATCATCAAAACATATAGACTATTAACTATATTCTTAATATTAGAATAATTGTGTATATTAATTGTCAGTATTTGTTTATATTTATTCAAGTTAATTATCTAAATTTTTAAATTTATTATTAATCATATCCAATAATAAATTTCCAGAATTTTATAAATTTTGTTAACCAATACATTACAATTATTCAAATGGGGATGAACCAGGTGTATGTTAATTTAATATATGAGAAGAATGAGAAATTTATTGTATTCTAAATATTTTTTTATTCTTATTTTAACTTTAATTTTAACTTTAATTATTCATTTTTAATTTATTATCAATGTTAATTAATATAAATATATATATATATTTTTATTATCAATCAATAATAATAATATCTTTTTTTCTATATGTTTTTTCTAATAATTCTTAATTTTTATTAATATAATATAAATTTAAAGAAAAATCAGGAATTTAATTTTTTATAAGTTCAAGGGGTGAAATGACTGATTCCATTAATAGAATTTATATAAATTCTATGGCAGTAATGTTATTGGTTTTGTCCAAGTGACTATATAATTTATGCTATAAAATTTTTTTAGTAATATCGTTATAGTTATTTAAATATATATATATAAATTTTCTTTATATTGTATTATGATCTAACTCCAAATTTCTTTATAATTATTTCAAAAAATCAGTTGGACGACATATTATAGATACAATATCACCATCTTCATTAATATATCTAAAAAGATGAATTTTATTATTGTCTTTAACATGATCTTTTAATATACATTAAAGATTTTATTTGTGTTCTAATGTATGTTAAGATTTATTAAATGTAACCAGTTTAAACAATGAAGACCAAAAACCATAAATATTATAATGAACATGTTATTCCATATTTTTTAAATCATATTCTTTTATTTCCACTAAATTGTTTGAATATAAATATTTATTTGAAGAAGATACTATCCATTTATATGGGTAATTCAAAATTGTATTTGTATATAAATACAATGTTTATACAAAGTTTATTGTTTTTAATAAATTCTTTAAGAAAAACATTTTATTTATATAAGTAAAAAATAATATTTAAATATTATATATAATTTCTTATAATTTCTTATAATTTATTTTATTTAAAATTGATAAAAATTTCTTATATAATTATATTGTAGTTTAAGTGAATTATAAATTAAATTATAAAATATAAATTATAAAATAAGAATGGATACAGAATAAATAGAAAATTAATTTAAATAATAATATCCAAAATTAAAAATGACAATTTAAGATATTTATTAAGAAATAGAAAAACTTAAAAATTCAAACAATCTAAAAGATTATATAAAAAATCTTAAAAAAAATATATTAGAAGGATTAATATATTATACTAATTTTCATTATTATAATTTAGGAGAATAATTAATAAAAGATGATATATATGATTTATTAAAAGAAAGATTATAAAAAATATCTCCAAATAATAACCTTCTAAAAAATGTAGGAGCACCAATTATTTAAATTGAAAATGATATAAAACTTCCAGGAAAATTAAAAGTTGAATTACCTTATTTTATGGGAAGTTTAAATAAAATAAAAGCTTCATAAAAAGATATCGATAATTGGATAAAAAGATTTTCAACACCAGATAGTTATGTTTTGAGTGATAAATTAGATGGATTTAGCGCAATGTTTATTGTAAATAATGATTAATATCAACTTTATACACGAGGTAACGGATATATAGGATAAAATATTACAAATATTTAATAATATTTGTAATTTACAAAAAATCTAAATCTGGAATAATATTTTAAAAATTAATAATTAAAATAAAACCAAAATAAATTAATAGTTAGAGGTGAATTAATTATATAGTAAAAAAAATATCAAGATAAATATTCATAATAATTTAAAAATCCTAGAAATATGATTATTGGTTCAAGTTTCAAATTATAACCAGATGAAAAAATTATGAAAGATATTGATTTTATTGCATATGAAATAATATATCCAGATAATTATGATATATAATAATAATTTACATTATTAAAAAAATTAGGTTTTATAACACCATATAATAAAACAATAACTTCTAATGAATTGGATGTTGAAAAAATGTCTAAATTGTTCTTAGATAGAAGACATAAAAGTAATTATGAAATTGATGGTATTGTTGTAAAACATAATTAATCTTATAAAAATACCAATGAAACAATAAAATAAGGATTTGCGTTTAAAGACTTTATAGATGGTGATAAAGCGGAAGTTATTGTAAATACAGTTGAATGGAATATTAGTAAAGATGGGTTTTTAAAACCTCGTGTTTAATTTGATCCAGTAAATTTAAGTGGAAGTATGATAAAACAAGCAACCGGGCACAATGGTAAGTTTATTTATGAAAATGTTATAGGACCAGGTAGTAAAATAGTAATTATTAAAAGTGGTGATGTAATACCTAAAATTATTGAAGTATTAGAATCAGCAAATAATAATAAACCATTTATGCCCTAAAATTACAAATGGGAATGGAATGAAACAGGTGTTGATATAATTGGTTAAGATATTACAAATGAAATATCTTATAAAAATTTTGAATATTTTTTTACAACATTAGAAATCAAAGGTTTAAAAGAAGCTACTATAAAAAAACTTTATAATAATAATTTTAATTCAATACCTTAAATATTAAATTTAAAAGTTGAAGATATAATATAAATTGAAGGATTTAATACACGAAGTGCATAAAATTTAATTGATGCAATTAAATATACATTTACATAATTAGAAAATGGAAATATTAAAAATGGTTGTGCATTAGTAATGAAAGCATCAAATATATTTGGTGGAGGTCTTGGAATTAAAAGAGCATAAAGTATAATTGAATAATATGGATAAAAAATCGATAAACAATAAGAATTGTTGCCAGAAGAATTGATTGGTATTAATGGTATTGGTACAAAATAAGTCGAGAAACTTTTACCAAAATTTAAAGAATTTTATATTTTTTTAAATTCTAATAATATTAAATTACCAAAATGCCAAAGTTAATTAAACAGTTAAAATGATTAAAATGATTAAAACAAATATTCATAACATAAATATTATTAAATTGTTGTAGTATTTTCAGGTTTTAGAAATAAAATTTATACAAATATTCTCGAAGAATATCTTAACTCAGAAGTTTAAGAAAATTTGACAAAAAATACAAATATTTTAGTTGTTAAGGATATTAATGAAGATAGTAAAAAAATTCAAAAAGCTAAATCATTAAATATATAAATCATATCATTGGAATAATTTGAAAATAACATTAAAAATATTAAACTTAAAAATTGATTTATATATTAAAGTATATAAAAACATAATAATTATATTATATTAATAATAATTATACGAATTTAAAATTATATAATAATACTTTTATTTATTGAGAAATATGAGTGAAAACAATTTTTAGAGAAATTATAGTAGCAGTTCTGATATATCAGATCTGAGTAATAAAACATAATATAGTTAAAAGGACGAAATAATGAGAATAAAAAAACAATACGAAGGAACTGATATTGTTCCTGTATTCTATATTAAATAATAATGTCCCAAATAATAAAAAATATCATAATAAATTACTGATAAAATTAATAAATTTTGCTAAGAATATAATAAACAAAATTGAAAAAAATTTATTATACAATAAAAAGAATTTTTAATATACAATACATTCAAGAAACATTCAAGAATACATTTTAAGATATGATGAATTTTATTCTTTATGTTAGTATTTTTTAAGGATTTTGTCTATATATTCTTATGTTAATGTTTCTTTTGGACTTTATATCAACCTATCTAAATTATATGTACCAATTATATAATCTAACATTCGTTTTAAATTTCTTACACCCCCATTGTCTCCACTTTGGGAAATTACATTTTTAAGTAATTATTAGGGGAACCATTAATTGATAATTTTTTATTAATCTTCTTTTGGAATATTAACAAATTATTCATTTTTATATTTTTCTAATTCATTAATGTTTTCTTATTATAAGAAATATAAATTATATTTACATACCAATTCAGGAATTAAATGCTGATATGATATTTCTAATTTATCATTTGAACCATATTCTTTACAATTAATTTATGTTATTCTATCTTTTAAAATTGGGTCTATAAGATTTTCATCATTATATGTGAATATCATAATCGCCCTTGATAAATCAAAATTAATTCCTTAAAAGTATTTGTCTGTAAAACTATCATTTTGTGTTTAATCTGTCAAATGTGTTAATATTCCAATAATTTCTTTACCATGTTATGATTCAGATATTTTATCTAATTCGTCAAAAATAATAATTGGATTCATACATTTAACTGAAATTAATTATTAAATAATAATACCTGGAATTGAACCTTCATATGTATAATTGTGTCCAACTAAACTTGAAGCATCCGTTAAACCACCAACTGGAATAAAAATATATGGAAGTCCCATAACATTTGATAAAACATTTTTTACTAAAAATGATTTACCTGTTCCCGGTTTCCCTTATAAACCTAATACTTATCCTTTACTTGAAGGATTAGAAATCCATTAAGCTAATAATCTAATTATTTATTCTTTTGTATCAGAATGACCATAAATTTTATTATCCAAAATATTTCTCGTATCTTACAAATAATCTGAAATTTTTTACATATCTTATTCTTGTGCCAATTCTTATGTTTATGGTGTTATATATTTTCCAACTGGTAAATTACAAATTTAATCAACATAATTAATTAGTTTTGCATATTCACCATTATCTTATCGTAAATTATTTAAGTGTTCAATTTTTTTTAATGCTACTTATTTAACATTATCATCTAAATCAGATTATAATATTTTAAATCTATATGGAATATTTGATTCTTTTTTGAGAAATTATTTTTCTTTTTAAACTATAATTTTTTACGCTTCTAATGGAAGTCTATTAAAATAATATATTTCTTTTGGTAAATAATTTTAATATTAAGGATTTTATTTTCTTAATTAATTTTTTATTTTTCTATTTTATTTATTATTTTTTTCGGTATTATTCATATTTGTATCCTAACTTCCCAATGTTTCTGTTTCATTTTTTTAAACCTTATCAAAATCATTTGGGTCACATTCTGTATAATCTGAATCTTATTCTTCTTCGTCTTGTGTATCTTCATAATCTTCTTCCTCACTATAATCTTCGTAATCCTCGTAATCTTCATCATTGTAATCTCCATGTCTGTTATTTGATTTCTATTTTTTTAATACATTATTAATATCTATAAATTCCAATATAATTGGATTTTAATTATCATTACTTTATTGTGGTGGTAATAATAATATATTATCTTTTTTATTTTATTTATTCATATACTTTTATACAAAATTTGAAAATTCTAATTTTTATTTTTTTGATGTTTTTTACATTTTATCATTTAATGAATTATCTTATGATAATGTATCATCACTTTCTCTATCTCTTGATTTTTTTAATTTATCATTAAGAAAGTCATTAATTTATTCTCTAAATAATTTTTTTAAAACATCTTCTCCTAAGTTATTTTGTTTTAACAGTAATTATATATTATCAATTATTTTATCAACACTTGTTTCTTTTAATGTTTCTTTTAATATTTGTTCTTTAATTTTTTTTTATTGTCGTGTCATTATAATGTTTTTTCTTTCATTTTATTAATCTTATTCTGGATTACCTTGCATAATTAATAATATATAAAAAATTTTTAGTTTTTATTTTTTATTTTTTAATTGTATAAACAATTTTATATTTATAATTACACCGAGACAAACTTTTATATAATATAAAAAAATTTAATATTATTTTTTTAAATGGTTATTTTTTTATAATACTATATGATAATATTTAAAATATTCTTTAAAATAATTAAATAATTATATTTTTATTATTAATATAAAAAATATGAATACCAATAATTAACGCGATATAAATGTTTTTCAGCATATAATCCAATAACCTGCTTACAATAAGGAATATTTACATATAGAAAAAGAAATAGCACAAAATATTAGTATTTCACCACCTACTTCATAAAGTTCTTTTACATCAGAACATATGACTGAAATTTTTGATTACTAAAAAGAATTTAATTCCAAATAAACCTAATAAAATATTAAAATTATAATTCCTTAAATTCAAAGAGATGAAGTTATAAATATTATGGAATAATGGATTGAAAAATCATATTAAGACAAATGTTTGGAAACATTGAGTAATTTTATTATTATTAAACACTAAAAATAAATTATTAAAGAATTTGTAAAAAAATTAAATTAATTAAACAATATTAATTTAGAGTTTAATATGGATGAATAATGAGATTTCAAATTTAAGATTGAGTTGATTTTCTTGGAAGATTTATTGTTAATGCCAATATAATATAACTTACTAAAGTCATTAATAAATTGGCAATAATGTCTTTATTAATTTTGAATTTTGATAATTTTATACCTATATCTTTGGTATGTTCATTTAATTTTTGTAAATCAAGTTTTTCAGATAAAGATAATGAAGAATACACATTTTTAAACATATGTGCATCAGAAGACATACTATCTAAAATAAAATTAATATGGGCACTTTATTATAATGTAAAAATCATACTAATAATATGAAAAATTATTGAAAAAATAATAAAAATTATATAATATTATTTCGATTCTTCTTGTTCAATATTAATATTATTTCTTATTACATATATACCATAAATTATCAATAAAACATCAAAACCTGTTTTTATGGTTATGAATGGTGTCATAAAATCATTATTTATTTCTGCAAGATAAAATGATTTATATAATTATGAAAAATAACCCTTACTTGTAATTACTAAATCTTGTATTTCTTCATATTCATCTTATATAATAAGTTTAGTAATATATGTAAAATACCATATGATTCCAGATATAAAAAAATATAATATATTTGATAATAATGATACAATATAATCTTAAAATTTTATTTTATATATTATAGATTTCCAATTAATAATATTAAATTAGTTATCATATTATTATTTTATATATAAAAATTATAAACTATCCTCAGATAAATTCCATAAATAATTATAATATATAGTTAAATTTATTGTTTATGATAATATAACAATTAATGTTATTATAAAAAATCTAATTTATTCTCTTCTATAATGTTATACTTCAAATTTTACATCATATAATACATATTATTATCTAAATATAAATTCAATACGATATATGCCACCAAGATATAAAAATAATATAATTATAGATAATTAACTTATTTATTCTTGAATAATATAAGAAGTACTTTAATTAAAAATATTTGTATTTGAAAATATATTTTTTAAAATTTAAAATTTTTCTATAATATCAATTAACAATATAA
>JACCDI010963347.1_pt1 | contig 22933 bp, 20 predicted proteins | sample 7442791 | NCBI WGS metagenome assembly JACCDI01 (sample SAMN15323434, study PRJNA562643) | freshwater metagenome | isolation source: river surface water | place: USA:Blue River Watershed | collected 2017-08-15
CATAAACCAGTCCAGGGATGGGCTATTTCCAGAACCATAGGTTTCCAAGACTACCCCTCGAAGGCCAGGAATGGCAAAGCAGGCATCCAAAATCTTGTCGGTAATTCCTGGAAATAACTTTACAATCATCACCCCATTGTCTAGGTTGTTGCGATTGATCAACTTTCGATTGGGCTCGTAGGGTCTAATTGCCGTCGTGTTGTAATCAATTACAATACCTGCCTCGGCCAAAATGGGATAATTTTCCGATTCAAAGGCATCAAAATGAATGCTTTGAACCTTTTTAGACCGGTTGCCACGTAGGAGCATGTGATTGAAGAAAATACAGACTTCGGGTACAATCGGCCTCCCTTTAGATTTAGCAGTTGCAATCTCCAGCGAAGTCATCAAATTTTCCCGTGCATCAGAGCGCATGGCAGAGATGGGCAGCTGTGCCCCAGTAAAAATGACGGGCTTGTTGAGCCCCTCAAGCATGTAACTAAGCATAGAAGCCGAGTAAGCCATGGTGTCCGTACCATGCAGCACCACAAAGCCATCGTAGCTATCGTAATTTTCGGTAATGATGTAGGCCATGTCTTTCCAATGGTCCATCGTCACATTAGAGGAATCAATGGGCTCAGGAAAGGAAATCACCGTGATCGCAATGTTCATGTTGGAAAGAATGGGGATCTTTTCCAAAATTTGACCAAAATTGAAGGGTACCAAGGCACCAGAATCGTCGTAGGACATTCCCAAGGTGCCTCCTGTATAGATTATCAGGACCGAAGAAGCCTTACTTGTTTTGATTCCGGTATTGAGACGAACGATCTTGTAATTCATTTTTCAATCTTAGTAAACAGGTGAAGTGCTTGCGCACTAGTGGCTTCCGCCACCACAGCAGCAGGTACTTGAAGGAGGTCTCCTACTCGCTCCGCTACAAAAGGCAAATAAGCAGGAGAATTCCGCTTCCCACGGTGAGGAACAGGTGCCAAATAGGGGGCGTCTGTTTCCAATACCAAATGCTCTAGACCAATATACGGAATCACCTGATCCAATCCTCCATTTTTAAAGGTAACGACTCCACCAATCCCCAGCATAAATCCCATCTCCGTAATTCGTTTGGCTTGATCAAGGGTTCCAGTAAAGCAGTGGAATATCCCTCTCAATTTACCATCGTGCATTTTTTCAATAAAATCAATCGTCAGATCTATAGACTCTCTGCAATGCAGAACGATAGGCAATTCAAGGTCCTTTGCCCAGCCTACTTGAATCTCCAAGGCTGCCAGCTGACGCTCCAAATTAGTCTTATCCCAATATAAATCTGTTCCAATCTCTCCTACAGCAGCAAAAGGACGAGTATGCAACCACTTCTCCATCACTTGAAGCTGCGACTCAAAGTCATCTCCCACATCACAGGGGTGTAACCCCATCATTGGCACACAAAGGTCCCCATAGCGACTCTCACAGTCCAGCATGGCGTCAATGGTATGGACATCCACATTGGGCATAAAGACCTTGGTAATGCCTGCCGCACGGATTTCAGCAATTACCTGATCCCGGTCCGAATCAAACTTACTGGAATAAATATGGGCGTGGGTATCGATTAACTGCATGAAAGCGGATTGGTTTCGGATGGTAATTCTTCCTCAAAAATAAGAAAGTATCCATGCAATCCCCTGAAGAGAACTTTTGAGTTAAAAAAAATAATACACAAAATAGGAATTGAAAATTAGCCTTGAAGTAGCTGTGTAGTAAACCCTTCTCCTATCAAAAAATCTAAATAGGCCGGCAACACCCTTCTCAACGGCTCCTTGGTTTTTTCTTGGTCATGAAAGACAATTACTGTACCTGGGGAAGTTCGAGTAGTACACAGGTCTATTATGCTTTCAGGGGCTATTCTTGTGTCAAAATCGTAGCTAAGCAAGCTCCACATGACTATTTTTTTGTTCTTAGCGACTTCTCGAGCCTGAAGTGGATTCATCCAACCATAAGGTGGCCGAAATAAGCTCGGCTGAAAACCCAAAATATCACCCATCGTACGATCACATGCATTCACGTCTTCCAAATAAATTTTAGTGGCCGTTTTCCAGCCTGAAAGATGATGGTACGTATGATTTCCCACTTGATGCCCAGCAGCGACCACTTCTTGGGCTAAAGAAGCATGCTTCCGCACATTGTCTCCAACCATAAAAAAACTGGCATTCAAGCCACGTTTTGCCAATTCGTCCAAGACCCAATCTGTCACTCCTGGGACTGGACCATCGTCGAAGGTAAGGCTAACCTTACGCTCGAATTCCGGTCCTTTCCAAAGGCGGTTTGGATAAAGTAAGGCAAGAAAAGGAGGAAGTTGAACTAGCTTCATGCTCTTGAAAACCAAAGGCTCAATAGCGTTAAATCATCATGAAAAGGTACTTTTTTGGCAAATCGATCGATTGCCAATCGAAACTCTTGATGAAACTCCGCAGGGTTCTTCCCTTTGTTTTTCTCCACCAACTCCTTGAAGCGCTGCTCTCCATATTCTTCCTCCTCCGGATTCATGGCCTCAGTCAGGCCATCGGTATAGAGGTGTAGTGCAAATTCCTTCAATCCTTCACGAATCCCTACCTCTAAAAAAGGTAAGGATTCAAAAGCGCCCAGGATAGTCGTTCCCGCTTCTAAAAATTCAGGAGCATCAACTCCTGAACAGTTCAAAACAGGCGGGTTGTGGCCCGCATTAACGTAGCGAAGATTCCCACTTGCAAACTCGTATTCCCCTAGAAAAAAAGTAATGAATCGCTCTCCCTTGGTCAGATCAAAGAGCGTAAAATTGAGTTGCTGGATTAACGTTTCAAGATTCGTATTGCTGCGCAACAAGGTACGAAGTGCAGCTTGAAAATTGGACATCAACAAGGCTGCAGCCATGCCTTTTCCCGATACATCCGCAATACAAAAATACATTTTCTCTTCCCCGCTTGCGATCAAATCGTAATAATCCCCGCCCACTCGACTATGTGGCACATAGGTTACTTCCGCCTTGAGGTGATCTGTGTTGGGTAAGGTGGCAGGAAATAAGAGTTGCTGCACCTGTGAAGCAATCTCCATCTCCCGCTTCAATACTTCTTGTTCGAGCTGTCTTCTGGCGAAGCGTTTATTTTCTAAAGCCACTACTAAAATATTCGCTAGGGCCTGGGTAAAATCTAAATCGAGTTCGATGTCTTTGTTTTTACGCTTCAAAAACAAAATCGCCAATAGCTTCTCTTTATGGTAGACGGGGAGGTAGGTTTCCAATTCGCCAAAAGAATACCCCTTTTCCAATCGAATGGATAGACTTCCTGTTTTTTTATCCTCCTTAATCGCTTCTTGAGCCAGCAAAACTGGGGTTTTAGACTTTACCCCATGAGCAATTCGTTGTTCAAAGTTTTCCTCCTTGCCCACGTAGAGGATCAGGGAACTAATTTCCAAATGAACCAAACAAGTAAACTTGAAAATAGTGACCAGTACTTCCTCCGATTGATTTTCATTGATGGCCTGTGTGATTTCCAACAGGGCCTTCAACTCCAATTCTTTCCGTTGGTATTTGTAGCTTTCTGATTGCACGTTAGAGTGAGGTATGGGCCATTAAACCCTTTTTTGTGGCTAAATAAAGGAGATTCATCCCAACTTCCTGAAGATTAATCGCTTCAAAGCATTCTTGATCCGGTTCCGTGAAGCATTTGATCCAACCCTTTTCTACAAGTGAAGTTAGGGTCTCCAGTAATTGTTTATCCTCCCATCCCAAGGTTTCTTTAAGGAATGCATAGGGCTGAACAAAATACAATTCGTCCAATAAATCAAATTCTTGATCACTCATAATTCCTTCGCTAACTCCTAAAATTAAGGAATCTTCTTGAAAATGTTGCCAGGAACTTCCTGGGTTACCCGTACCTGTACCTTGCACCATCGTCGCTTGAATACCCAGCATAGAGTGAAATTCCGCCATATTTCTAGTAACTTGGGTTCGTGAAATCCACTGAGAAGAAACTCCCAACAGAAAAAATTATTTTAGGCATTGACCCAGGGACAACTGTGATGGGGTATGGTTTGATTTTGACAGAAGGGAAAAAATACAAAATCTTGCAGTACGGGGTCATCCATTTGAAAAAGTACGAGACCCACGAGTTGAAGCTTAAGAAAATTTTTGAACGGATAAGTGGGATTTTGGATGAATTTTCTCCTGATTCGGTTGCCTTAGAGGCACCATTTTTTGGAGTCAACGTGCAATCCATGCTGAAGTTAGGCCGTGCTCAGGGAGTAGCCATGGCAGCGGCCCTGTCCAAGGAGATCCCCATTACCGAATACTCCCCAAAAAAAGTAAAACAGTCCGTAACAGGAAATGGAAATGCTTCCAAGGAGCAAGTAGCAGCCATGCTGCAAACACTACTCGGAATTGAAGAACTTCCCAAACTTTTGGATGCTACTGATGCACTAGCCGTGGCACTATGTCACCACTTTCACGAAGGACGATTGCAGACACGAGGAAGAAACGAAGGCTGGAAGTCCTTCATAGAAGAGAACCCCAGCCGACTAAAGAAGTAAGTTTCCTTTTTATTCAGGAAGTATTTTCAATTTAGATGGGATTGTATATCCCACAGAAAGTTTGAATACGGTATTATTGACCTCAAACTCGTAATAATTGAAAGGAGCAAGTCCAAAATCATAGCTTACCTGAAGATTTATACCGGAAGCCAACTGGTAACCTGCCCCCAAAACAGCACCTACTTCATACCCTCCAAGTGATTCTGCATTGGTATCTTTTACGCTTCCACTTGTACGAGTTCGAGCAAGTAGAAAGCCTACCTGAGGACCAGCAAAAATGTTAAAATTGGTATTTAAGGCATAGCGTGCCAACACAGGAATATCCAAATAGCTAAGACTCTCCTTAATTTCTTGTGTAGATCCTAAGGGCATCGTTTTATATCCTTTTCCAGAATAAAAAAGACCTGGTTCCACCGTGATTTTATCGGTGGCCTTCAGTCCATAATAGGCACCTAAATGAACTCCAGTAATGGAGGTAAATGCACGCTGAGATTCTCCATTGGAGAAGTTGGCCGAGCCAATGCCCGCACGAACACCAATTTGAGCTTGAACTGCAGCAGCAAAAGTTAAAAACGCGAGTAGCAAAAGACCTTTTTTCATAAGTAGGAGTGATAATTGTTTCTTAAAACTAAAACAAGAAATGTGAAATTCTAACTCGATACGAATTTTTATTCGGTTAAACTTGAGGCAGCACCGATTTAATTTAACTTCTCGGCATTTAACTGAGAATCTTGCATTTGGAATACCTGCCAATTTTTCCCAAATTTCCTTCGTTAACTAAAACCCAATCCAACCTTAGTTAGCCTATAAAGCGAAGACTTTTGAAAAGAATTTTACTAAAGTCAACACATGAAGGCAGCTAAGTGTATCCCCTCTACCTCGAAATGATTCGTCTCCTCCTTCTCTTTTCTATTGCACTCCTACTAGTTGGCTGTAGCACCCAATCTGACGAACAAACCTATGACAGTTCAACCTTACGACGGGCCTCGCCTGAAGAAGTGGAAGCTTTGGTCGAAGCCTTTATTCTTGCCGAAGATTCGAGCACCATACGCATTCCAGAAGGTTTTTATGAACTCAAAACCCAACTGATCCTAGACAACAAAACCGCCATCCGGATTCAAGGGGATGGGATGGATAAAACAGTCCTTTCCTTTCGAAATTTGAAGTCTGGGGGAGAAGGGGTGAAAATCGTAGGCAAGAACATTACCATTGAAGAATTGAGCATTGAGGATGCTCCTGGTGATGGCATCAAAGCCCAACATACCGATGGGATTACCTTTCGCAAAATCAATGTGACTTGGACTCACGGTGACAAATCCAAAAATGGAACCTACGCCATCTATCCCGTACAATGCAAAAATGTGGTCATCGATAGTTGCATCGCCTCTCATTCCAAAGATGCAGGAATCTATGTCGGACAATCGGAAGATATAGTGGTCAAAAACTCCCTAGCCTTTGGAAATGTAGCCGGTATAGAAATCGAAAATTGTGACCGCGCCGAAGTTTATGGAAATACAGCTCGGGACAATGCAGGCGGAATTTTAGTATTTAATCTTCCAGGACTTCCCAAAAGTGATGGTCGGCAAACCCGAATTTATGACAACGACATTGTAGACAACAACCACGAGAATTTTGCCATTCCTATTGGGGATGGGCCCAATGGCAACACGGTCACCATGATTCCTCCTGGATCTGGAGTGGTACTTTTGGCCGCTAAAGAGGTGGAAATTTTCAACAACCGAATCTTACGCAACAAAACTTACGGAGTAGCGATTGCCAGCTACCAAGTGACCGGCTTTCCAGCGGAAGCACCCAACTGGTCACCCTACACCACCGACATTTACCTGCACGACAATAGCTACGATCGAGGGTCCTTTTTTAGCCTTCCAGACCTAAGCCGTGAACTTGGACAGCTCGTTAGCTTGTACAATGCCCATGGGTGGCTAAAAACCCAGGATATCATCTACGATGGCATTTGGGACGAGTCCGTAAGCGCCTCCATTGATAGCAATCCCATGCGGATCTGTATCCAAGAACCCACTATGGAATCCCTTCGCTTTACTCGATTTTTCCTGATGGAGGGAGAGGATAACATTGACTCCTTTAGCGATTCCAATCCCTTCCAGCAGTGTAATGGTCCTGCAGGGGACAAACTTTCGCTAGTTTCTCTTAAAAAATAAGCATGAGGATGAATGAGGCGTTTGAACATGTTGTAAAAAAGGGTTTAACCTTCCTTATGCTACTTGGGCTGATGACTTCTTGTGCTCCCCAAGGGAGCGAGGAGGTTAATTCAGAATCGGTAGAAGAAGTCCTAGCTCCGGAAGAAGCGGATGGAAAATTTCCCTATCGACGATTATCCACTTACGATTTTTTTGAAGGAGAAATGGCATCGCTAAGTCCAAAAGACAACATCCTTCCCTACCAACCCGCATCTTCCCTTTTCACCGATTATGCGCTAAAAAGTCGATTTGTCTTACTTCCTGAAGGTACACAAGCTATCTTGGAAGGAGAAGAGCTCAATTTGCCCAAAGGAACCATCTTGATCAAGAATTTTTACTACCCGACAGACTTCAGAAAGCCTGAAGGAGAACGGAGAATCATCGAAACTCGACTGATGATTCACGAGGAAGGCGGCTGGGAAGCCTATCCCTACCTCTGGAATGAATCACAAACAGACGCAGTCTTGAAAGTGGTGGGCGCAGAAAAAGAAGTTCATTTCATCAACCAAACGGGTGAAGAACAGGTCATCAACTACCTTGTTCCCAACAAAAATCAATGCAAAAGTTGCCACAACAAAAATGAAACCTTGGCTCCACTAGGTGTCCAAACCAGGCACCTCAACCATGATTATGCCTACGAAAGCGGAACTGAAAACCAGTTGGCACATTGGACCACACAAGGAAAGCTCGTCGGCTTTAATGGCAAGGCTGCACATCCATCGCTGGTCAACTACGAGGACCAAAGCCAAGCCATAAATGATCGTGCCATGGCCTATTTGGACATCAACTGTTCCCATTGCCATCGTGCAGAGGGTCCTGCAAGTACTTCCGGATTATTTCTTACCTACGGACAAAAAGATCCCTTGAAGTTGGGTATCTACAAGACACCCGTTGCAGCAGGAAAGGGTTCCGGCTCACATACTTACGACATTGTCCCTGGGGATGGAGATGCTTCCATACTCCTACACCGCATGAATTCTACTGAAATCGGTGTAGCCATGCCCGAATTGGGACGAACAAGCATCCATGCAGAAGGTGTAGCCCTCATCCGAGAGTGGATCAATCAGATGGAGAAAAAATAAAAAAGGGCAGGTTTTCACCTGCCCTTTTTACTTGGTATCATTCGGATTACATGTTATCGCTGCTTACCACTGCAGAGAAGTATTCACGATTCATGCGTGCGATGTTGGTAATGGAGATGCCTTTAGGACATTCTGCCTCACAAGCACCGGTATTGGTACAAGCCCCAAAACCTTCTGCATCCATCTGAGCCACCATCTTTTCTGCTCTGGTCTTTCGCTCCACCTGTCCTTGTGGCAATAGGGCCAATTGGGAAACTTTGGCAGAGGTAAATAGCATGGCAGAGGCATTTTTACAAGCCGCTACGCAGGCACCGCAACCGATACACTGTGCTGCATCCATGGCTAGATCTGCCACTGTTTTTGGGATGGGAATTTCATTCGCATCTGGTACACCTCCAGTGTTGACAGACACATAGCCGCCCGCTTGAATGATGCGGTCAAAAGCAGAGCGATTGACAACCAAATCTTTAACTACTGGGAAAGCTTTTGCTCTCCATGGTTCGATGGTAATGGTCTCTCCATCGGAGAAAGAACGCATGTGCAACTGACAGGTAGTGGTCTGCTGCGGACCATGAGGTTTACCATTAATATACAAGGAGCACATGCCGCAGATTCCCTCGCGGCAATCGTGATCAAAATGGACTGGATCTTCTCCTTTTTCGGTCAGCTGGTCATTCAAGACATCCAACATCTCCAAAAAAGACATGTCCTTAGACACATGGTCCGCTACGTAGGTAGCAAATCCGCCTTTGTCTGCCGCATTTTTCTGTCTCCAGATTTTTAAAGTCAATTTCATCTGTCTACGCTAGTTTTATTTTGGGTCAAGAGCTTTGGCTTTTCTAGTTCATTCTAAAGAAAAAGTCAACGGCAACTCGACTTTAAATGATTGTCAATAACTTATTTATAGGAACGCTGGGTAAGTTTCACATTTTCAAAGACCAATTCTTCTTTGACCAACTCTTCCTCTTTACCTTCTCCAAGGTACTTCCATGCTGCAACGTATGCGAAATTCTCATCGTCACGCAAGGCTTCTCCATCTGGAGTTTGGTATTCTTCACGGAAGTGACCTCCACAGGATTCGTTTCTGTTCAAAGCATCATCTACCATCAATTCACCTAGTTCCAAGAAATCCGCCACACGGTTGGCTTTCTCAAGAGTTTGGTTAAGTTCCTCATTGGTACCCAACACCTTCACATTCGACCAAAATTCCTTTTTCAAGGCTTGAATCTCTGCTTTTGCTTCCTTCAAACCAGCTTCTGTTCGGGCCATTCCGCACTTATCCCACATGATCTTGCCCAGTCGTTTGTGGAAATAATCCACAGGCTTGGTCCCATTAATTTTCAAAAGACGGTCTATTCCTTGCTTCACTTCTTCTTTTGCTCGAGCGAATTCTGGATGATTTTCGTCCACTTTGGTAGGTGCAAGCTGTGCCAAATAATCCCCTATGGTGTAAGGAATTACGAAGTATCCATCTGCTAGTCCTTGCATCAAGGCAGAAGCACCCAAACGGTTGGCTCCGTGCTCAGAGAAATTAGCCTCACCCAAGGCATACAGACCTGGTACAGTAGTCATCAAATTGTAGTCTACCCAAAGCCCACCCATGGTGTAGTGCACCGCAGGATAGATCATCATTGGCGTTTCGTACGGATCCTCTCCAGTGATCTGCTTGTACATATCAAAGAGGTTTCCATACTTCTGTTCAATGATCTTTCGTGTATCTCGCTTGATCGCATCACGGAAGTCTAGGAATACTGCCTCACCGGTTTCGTTTACTCCACGACCTTCGTCGCATACGTATTTGGCATTACGGGAAGCCACGTCACGAGGTACGAGGTTACCGAAAGAAGGATACTTACGCTCCAAGAAATAGTCGCGATCCTCTTCCTTAATATCATTTGCTTTGATTTGCCCTTTTCTGAGTTTCTCAGCAATTTCTTGCGTTGCTGGCACCCACACTCGTCCGTCGTTACGAAGCGATTCAGACATCAAGGTCAACTTGGACTGATGATCTCCCGATACAGGAATACAGGTAGGGTGAATCTGAGTAAAGCAAGGGTTAGCAAAAAACGCCCCACGCTTGTGTGCTCTCCATGCCGCAGTTACGTTGGATCCCATGGCATTGGTAGAAAGGAAAAATACGTTGCCATACCCACCGGTACACAAAAGAACGGCGTGGGCTGCATGCGTTTCAACTGCGCCAGTGATCAGGTTACGGGTTACAATCCCTTTGGCTTGGCCATCGATGACCACCAAATCCATCATCTCCGTACGTGGAAATAATTTTACTTTTCCATTGGCTACCTGTCTACTCAAGGCAGAGTAGGCGCCCAATAAGAGTTGCTGTCCTGTTTGACCGCGAGCGTAGAAGGTACGAGATACTTGAGCTCCCCCGAAGGAACGGTTGGCCAAAAGCCCTCCATATTCTCTAGCGAAAGGAACCCCTTGTGCCACGCATTGATCAATGATTTTTACAGACACCTCTGCCAAACGGTACACATTGCCCTCGCGCGCACGGTAATCCCCACCCTTGATGGTGTCGTAGAAAAGTCTGTAAATGGAGTCCCCGTCGTTTTGATAGTTCTTGGCTGCGTTGATCCCTCCTTGAGCAGCGATAGAGTGTGCTCTTCTTGGGCTATCCTGAAAGCAAAATGCCTTCACATTGTAACCCAATTCTGCTAGGGAAGCTGCGGCAGATGCTCCCGCCAAACCTGTGCCTACGACGATCACATCGTACTTACGCTTGTTGGCCGGATTGACGAGCTTGCTTGAAAACTTATGCTTAGTCCATTTTTCTGCCAAAGGACCAGCAGGTATTTTGGAATCTAGTATCATAGGGGACTATTTAGTAGCTAGTGAAGTGAATGTAGAGTGGCATGGCTGCAAATAATGCAGGAACCAAAATGCTGTAGATCATACCCAGAGCCTTGATAGCCGGAGAGTATTTTTTATGGTTAAGGCCCAAGGTTTGGAATGCTGAGGCAAAACCATGAGAAAGATGAAATCCTAAAAAGATCATGGAAACCACGTATAAGGCCACCAACCATACTTGCTTGAAAGCTTCGCTGACAATGAGGTACAAGTTTTTATATTCTTCACCTTCATAGGTCACCATGGGAACTTCTCCCCAGTGCATTTTTGCCCAGAATCCTTGTAGATGGACTACCAAGAAAATAAGGATGATTGTTCCCAAAACACCCATGTTCCGAGAAGACCAAGCACTATTGCTACTGCCATTGGTATTAGAGTAAGATACAGGTCTTGCGGACTTGTTGTGTTGTGTCAAGAAGATGGAATAAACCACGTGACCAATCACTGAAATGTACGTCAGGTAGGACAAGAGTTTTACCGCCGGATTGGTAGTCATAAACTTGGCATACATGTTAAATGCCTGACCGCCGTCTCCTTTAAATAAAAGCAAATTTCCAGATACGTGACCTGTCAAAAACAGGATTAGAAAGAGGCCAGTAAGGGCCATAATCAGTTTTCTTCCTAGGGTGCTATTCAAGGTTTTGTAACCCAACTCATAAATGATAACGATTAGTTTAAAACAAAGTAGTTTTGCTATTCAGGTGGCCAAATTTACATCTGAGAAGGCTAGTATCCAATGCATGCAAGAGCCGCTGTATTATTTTAAACGATTCTAAATAAGCTTACAGATTCAAGCGATAAAACTTATCTTTTCATGGGTTGCAACAGTCTGTTCAATTTTATTGTTTTAATTTTTGACGGTTTTTCTCCCTACTTCCATTTACTTCGTATACATAGATTAATTTGAGAAAGATCGCCAGTAGCACGTCTTCTTCAACCGATAGTTAACGAATTGATTAGTCACCTTGACCGATATGAAGCTTAGAATTTACCTTATCCTTTTTTGCATCACGTTTTTAGCAGCCCTCCCAAATGCTTGGGCTACCCACATCCGTGCAGGGGAAATCATTGCAGAACGTATTTCGGTACAGACCCTTACCTACCGAATCACTGTAGTCGGCTATACAGATACGCGCTCTTCGGTGGTGTTTGGGCCTGGACGAATCAATTTTGGAGACGGTCGTGAGGAGCAGCTCAATACAAAAAGTGACTTTTCCCTGGTGGAGGATCTCGGGGATATGATCGAGAAAAATACCTTTGTCATCACCCACACCTTTCAAGGTCCAGGCAAGTACAAGATCCGATTTTTGGAATTCAACCGAAACGACCTGACGCTCAATATGGACAACTCGGTGGACACCCCGTTTTATGTAGAAACCGAAATCACCATCGACCCTTTCATAGGAGTCAACAATTCCCCCGTACTGACCATTCCTCCAGTAGACAATGGAGCAGTAAATATTCGATACATCCACAATCCAGGGGCCTATGACCCAGATGGAGATAGTCTTTCCTACAAAATCGAAATCCCAAAGCAAGGATTTGGACGTGTAGTCAATAATTACAGAGACCCATCCAATCCAGAATTTAGCAAGAGAAGAGAAGATGGCTCGGTACCTGCCTTTTTGCGGGTTGATCCCATTTTTGGAGATCTAGTATGGGATGCTCCTGGTACTGCAGGCCAATTTAACGTGGCGATGCGCATCACCGAATGGCGGAAAATCGATGGAAAGTTTGTGGAAATCGGTTATGTGGTCCGTGACATGCAGATCATCATCGAAAATTCGAATAACAAACGCCCCAAGCTGATTCTCCCTCCAGACTTGTGTGTCGTCGCTGGAACCCGGATACAGGAAATCATTCAAGGGGAGGATCCAGATGGAGATCCTATTAAAATTGAAGTTTTTGGAGAACCACTGGAAATCAATGCCTCTCCTGCTACCTACAAACCAGAAAACAAATTCCAACCCCAACCAGGAATAGTAAATTTTGATTGGCAAACGGTCTGTAACCATGTGCGGGAACGTGAGTATGAGGTACGCGTGCGCATCACAGATCAGCCGCGCTCTGGACCTAAATTGGTCGATATCCAAACTTGGAAAATTAAAGTAATTGGCCCACCTCCTGTCTGGGATGAATTGGAGCAACTTCCTGGAAGAACTGTCAACCTTAGCTGGGACCCCTATGCCTGCGCAAATTCCGCAAATGAAATGCAAGTATGGCGTAGAATCAATTCGGATCCTTATGAGCCAGACTCCTGCGAAACAGGAATCCGAGCTGGTTATGAATTAATCGGTACCACAGACATGGGCACCTTTTCCTTTAAGGACACTAATGGCGGAACTGGCTTGGCACCGGGGAATACCTATTGCTATAGACTCGTAGCGGCATTCCCTACTCCTCGACTCGGAGAAAGCATTGTCTCCGAAGAAATTTGCATCACCATCGATGTGGATGTACCCCTGTTGACCAATGTAAGTATTACTTCCACGGATGATCAAAACGGCGAAATCTTTGTCAAATGGACGCCACCTTACGATTTAGACAAAACCCAATTTCCAGGACCCTATTCGTATGAATTGATCCGAAGCGAAGGATTCACAGGTTCCCAAAACCGAATTTCTCTTGGAAAAACAGCAGACACCTTGTTTACAGATAAAAAGTTGAATACCAAAAACCTGGTATACAACTACAAGGTGGTATTGTGGGATGGAACAACTAAGGTAGATACCTCCTCCACTGCTTCCTCGGTTAGACTTGAACCCACAATCATTAATGAAGCCATCGAACTGAAGTGGGCCTTCACCGTGCCTTGGAACAATTCTATTGCTCAGTATAAGCACGAAGTATACCGGAATCGCGCAGATGCTGCGGCATCGGATGTCGCGAATTTTGTGAAAATTGCCGAGGTGGATGTAACTCAAAAAGGATTTCTGTACCTCGATAATGGAAGTTTCAATGGAGTCAAACTGAAGAAGGACCTCGAATATTGTTATTATGTGATTACAAAAGGGGCTTACAATGTAGCAGGCTTGGTTTATCCCTTGGAAAATCGCTCCCAAATCATTTGTGCCAAGCCCGATGACAATCGACTCCCTTGTGCTCCCGTCTTGACCTTCGATGGGCCTGATTGTACGGAATACGTATCAGAGGAATCATGTGGCACGATCACCTACGAGCATGAATTAAGCTGGAAACCAAATTTTAGTGGCAACTGCGACGATGAGCTGAGCGGATATCGACTGTATTTCAATCCAGAAGGGACTCCTGATGGAACCTTCACCCGAATAGGTCAATTCACCGCCCAACAACTTCGAGCTACGCTTCGCAACTTACCCAACTACAAGGGCTGCTACTACCTGACTGCAGTAGATCGTTCAGGAAATGAAAGTCCTAAGAGCAACATCGTATGCGTGGATAACTGTCCCAATTACCTGCTTCCAAATGCATTTTCTCCAAATGGTGATGGGCTCAACGACACCTTCATGGCTTTTGACAATCCCTTTTCAAAATGTCCAAGATTCGTAACCCAGGTAGAGCTATTTATTGTCAATCGTTGGGGAACGGAGGTATTCCGCTATGCTAGCCAAAGCGCTGAAGAGAATGATCCATTTATCCGTTGGGATGGCAAGGACAAAAGCGGAAATGAACTTCCAGCTGGGACCTATTATTATTCCGGCACGGTCAACTTCGATGTCGTCGACCCGAGCAAAAAACAACAAACCCTGAAAGGAACTATCCAACTTATTCGCTGATGGAATCTCCTTCCATACTGCTTTTTGATGGGTATTGTAGCCTTTGCAATGCTTCAGTGGATTTTGTGTTGAAGCGGGATTCGAAGAAAAAATTGCTAGTCGCATCCATGCAAAGTCCTGCAGGACAACGCGCACTGAATCACTATGGCTACCCTTCTACGTACTTGGATAGCCTCATTTTGGTTGAAAAAGGGAAGGTCTATCTTGGAAGTACCGCGGCCCTACGGGTAGCGCGAAAGTTACGAAGAGGATGGCCACTGCTTTATCCTTTGATTCTTCTTCCAAAAGGAATTCGAGACCGAATTTACCAATGGATTGGAGCCAACCGCTATGCTTGGTTTGGCCGAAGAGATAGTTGCAGAATGCCAACTCTTTCCGAAAAAGATCGGTTTTTAACTGAAAATCATCCCCTCTAAGTAGCTTGGATAATCATCCAGTAGATGGGCATCCCTAGGGTCAGGTTGAAGGGAAATGTGACAGCCAAAGCCATGGGAACATACAATCCCTCGTCGGCATCCGGGTTGGATAGCTTCATCGCTGCAGGTACCGCAATGTAGGAGGCTGAAGCGGCAAGAATAGCAAAAATTAAGCGATCTCCAGCTTCAGGACTGATCCATTGACTGACATAGGCAACCACAACTCCGTTCACTAGGGGTACCAAGATCGCAAACAAGGAGGAAAAATATCCGGTTTTGAAAAATGCTTTCAGTTTCCGCCCACTGCTGATTCCCATATCCAGCAAGAAGACAGCCAAAAACCCTTTGAAAATATCCGTTACAAAAGGTTTGATCCCCTCAGCCTGCTTTTCATCGGCGATCAAGCCAATGAACAAACTCCCTAAAATCAAAAGTACAGAACCGTTGGTTAAGGCGTGAATCACAATTTGTTTCAATCCCCCTTCGGTCTTTGTAGGAGTGAATTTTCGAAGCAAAATCATCCCTGAAATAATCGCAGGAGCTTCCATCAAGGCCATTACAGCCACCATGTACCCACCAAAAGTCACCCCTTGAGCTTCCAAGAAAGCCGCAGCAGCCACAAAAGTAACCGCTGAAATAGATCCGTAGGCGGCAGAGATGGCTGCTGCGTTAGGAACACCAAGTCTTCGCTTGAGTAGAAAAAAAGTGTAAAAGGGTATGGAAGCAGAAAGAAATACTCCAAAACCTAGGGACCATAGAATCGTGTCGCTGAAGGTACTGTGAGATAACTCTTGGCCACCTTTAAATCCAATTGAAATCATCAAGTACAGCGCGATGAACTTGGCACTGGTGGCAGGAATCTCCAAATCACTTTTCAACTTGACTGCCAAGATGCCCAATACAAAAAAGAGCAAACTTGGGTTGGTAAGGTTATTCAGGAGAATTTGAAAATCCATGCCACAAATATCCTCCCTACTCCTGTTCTAAAAAAGTAAAACATAATATTTTTTTATTCGTTATGCTTTATAAATTAAAATTACTTATGAATATTACCCTGCACCAATTGAAGGCCTTCCAAGCCATCGCCAAGTTTCAAAGCATCACCAAGGCAGCAGAGGCCATGAGCATGACCCAGCCTGCGGTCTCCATTCAGCTAAAAAACCTACAGGAACAGTTTGAAGTACCGCTCACCGAAATCATTGGAAAGCGAATTCATATCACCGAGTTTGGCCAAGAGTTGGTGGATACCGCAGACCGGATTTTTGGGGAGCTAGGGCAGATCGAAGAAAAAATGTTAGAGCTCAAAGGGCTACTCGGCGGTAAAATTCGAATCTCAGCAGTTTCCACAGGTAAGTACATCATTCCTTACCTGATGGCTGACTTCATGAAAATCCACCCCCATGTAGAGATCAGCTTGGAAGTCTCCAACAGGTACAATGTACTTGCTCATCTCCAGGAAAATTCCACAGACCTGGCTTTGGTATCCCTTTGGCCTGAGGAATTAGATTTGGAAAGCATCCAATTGGCAGAAAACAAATGGTATTTGGCTTGTTCCCCTGAAAAGAAAGAAGTCTACACTGCAGCTATACAAGCTGGAAAATGGGAAAAGGTTCCCTTTCTACTTCGAGAAAAAGGATCCGGTACACGGACCATGATGGAGAAATTTTTTCATGACCGAGATATTCACGTGGAAAGTAACCTGGAACTTGCCACCAACGAGGCAGTAAAGCAAGCGGTCATGGCTGGATTAGGAGCTTCTTTACTCTCCAATTTTTCCATGTACCAAGAGCTTAAAGAAGGGCGAATTTCAATTTTAGAAATGCCTGGACTCCCATTAAAAGCAGATTGGAAGCTGATCTGGTTGAAGCAAAAAAAGCATTCGCCTGCAGTGAAAGCATTTATTCGTTGGCTTACAGAAAATCGAAAAAAGGCGATTTCCACCCACTTCCCAAGCCTCGACAGCTTGTAATGCGTATTCCTTAAAGACCAAAAAAAACTATATTTGAGGCTTCAAAATCCTTACCTCAAGAAATGAAAGCGATTGTATTTCCGGGCCAGGGAGCCCAATTCCCAGGAATGGGCAAATCCCTCTACGAAGAAAATCCAGAGGCAAAAGCCTTATTTGAAAAAGCAAATGAAATTTTAGGCTTCCGAATTACAGACATCCTCTTTGAAGGAACGGAAGAAGAACTCAAACAAACTAAAGTCACGCAACCTGCCATCTTTTTACACTCCGTGATTTTGGCAAAAACCACACCCAACTTTGCTCCAGACATGGTTGCTGGTCATTCTTTGGGCGAATTTTCAGCCTTAGTAGCCAATGGTGTCTTGAGTTTTGAAGATGGATTAGGCTTGGTATTCCAGCGCGCCTTAGCGATGCAAGAAGCTTGTGAAATCAACCCTTCCTCCATGGCAGCAATCCTTGGATTGGAAGACCAGGTAGTGGAAGAAATCTGTGCAGGAATCTCTGGTGAAATCGTAGTTGCTGCCAACTATAACTGTCCAGGACAATTGGTGATCTCTGGATCTACCAAAGGGATTGAAATTGCCTGTGAACTCCTCAAAGCAGCAGGAGCAAAAAGAGCCTTACCCCTACCTGTAGGAGGTGCCTTCCATTCCCCATTGATGGAGCCTGCACGAGAAAAACTTCAGAAAGCAATCGAAGAAACTCTGTTTCACAGCCCGATCTGCCCAATTTACCAAAACGTGAGCACCACGGCGGTATCGGATGTAGCCAGTATCAAGGCAAACTTAATTGCCCAACTGACTGCCCCTGTAAAATGGACTCAATCTGTGCAACAAATGGTAGCCGATGGTGCTACTGAATTTGTGGAATGTGGTCCTGGAAAAGTACTGCAAGGATTGGTCAAAAAAATCCATCCCGAAGCTATCGTATCCGGTCTTTAATTTCAAAATCCCACCTTTGCAGGTGGGATTTTTTTTATTCTTTTTTCCAAACAACCACCTTACCCAAATCTGAACAGGCAGCCAAAAGTTCTACCGAAGTCTTGCCAGAAACAGGATGTTTTTTTAGAGGTAAAATTTCGGCCAAGGGCTGCAATACAAACCTGCGTTCAGAGATATACGGATGGGGGAGAATCAATTGGGGATCGCTACTGACTAGCTCACCAAAATAGAGGATATCTATATCAATTGTTCGGTCTCCCCAATGCTGTTCCCGAGTCCTTCCTAGTTCAAGTTCAATTTTCTGCGTAACCTGCAACAAGGCCAATGGATCCAGGTTCGTTTGGACGAGGAGCACCTGATTCAAAAAATTTCCATTATGTGCTACTCCACCCCAAGCTTCGGATTCGTAAACTTGAGAACAAGAAATAAAGGTCACCTGCTTCGACAAGGCTTCTACAGCCTGAGAAAGATAGCTTGCTCGATCTCCTTTATTCCCTCCTATTCCAAGGACAACCTTTGTTTCCATTTCTCGTTTGGATTATTTTGTAAAGCTGGCCCAAATTAGGCTAAATTTACAGTCTAAATTGAACTACTATGAAGTTTCTAGGTAATGTTTTGGCTGTTATCGTCGGCCTATTCGCATTTAGCATTGTTGCGATTTTGATTGTTTTTGCCCTAGTCGGCCTGGTGGCGGCATCTTCTGAAGACGAAGTGACCTTGGAAAAAAATTCCATTCTTCATCTTGACCTAAATGGAAGAACCTTAGTTGAACGTACCGCTGAGGAAGATTTGGAGTTTGGATCTTTCCTAGATCCATTTGGAGGAGATAACACGGCAGGTTTGGTCAACCTCAAAAAAGCAATTGCTGAGGCTAAGGTCAATGAGAACATCAAAGGGATTTACTTAAATGCAGGTCTTTTTGGTGCCGGACAAGCCGGACTTCTGGAGCTTCGCGAAGCTTTAGTGGATTTTAAAGAATCAGGTAAATTTATCGTCGCTTATGATGAAGCCTATTCAGAAGGAGGGTATTTTTTGGCCTCTGTTGCTGATGAAATTTACCTCAATCCAATGGGAGGCATTGACTTCAACGGATTCTCTTCTGAAGGGATTTTCCTCAAAGGATTTTTTGAGAAAGTTGGGATAAAGCCCGAAGTATTCCGTGTAGGTGAATTTAAAAGTGCGGTGGAACCCTACATTTTGGACAAAATGAGCCCAGAAAATCGCTTACAAACACAATATTTTTTGGATGACATCAACGGTCATGCCCTTGAATTAATTGCTAAATCACGAAAAATCAACAAAGACAGCCTAACGCTCATCAACCAACAGATGCTGGTACGCAAGCCAAAAGATGCAGTGACCTACAAGCTTGCCACCGCACTAAAATACGAAGATGAAGTGCATAGCATTCTTAAGGGAAAGTTGGGATTGAAGGAGGAAGACCAAATCTCTACCATCAATGCAACTGACCTCGGTGGTCTCGCGAAAAGCAAAAACGTAACCTCTCCAAACCGAATTGCTGTAATCCTTGCCGAAGGTGAAATTGTAGATGGAGATGTAGAAGGAGCCATCAGCTCGGAAAAGTTTGCCAAGGAAATTCGAAAGGCACGAAAAGACGAGAACATCAAAGCCATCGTCTTGCGCGTGAATTCACCAGGAGGATCGATCCTTGCGTCGGAGGTGATTTGGAGAGAAATGGCTGAAGCCAAGAAGGCAAAGCCAGTCATTGTATCCATGGGTGAAGTAGCTGCTTCAGGTGGCTATTACATTGCTGCACCAGCAGATACGATTGTGGCACAGCCCAATACCATCACAGGTTCCATCGGTATTTTCGGAATCCTATTTAATGTTCAGGAACTCGTCAACGATAAGTTGGGCGTGACGACGGATGTGGTCTCCACAGGGGAATTTTCAGATTTTGGAAATATGGCTAGACCCTTGACCGATGTAGAACGCACCATCATCCAATCCAGTGTAGAAGACGGCTACGAGACGTTTATTTCCCGAGTTGCAGAAGGTCGAGGCATGCACCCGGATTCAGTACGCAAAGTTGCCTCTGGAAGAGTTTGGACAGGAACACAAGCCAAAGCTCGTGGACTAGTTGACGTATTGGGAGGTTTGGATACCGCCATTGGTATTGCAGCGGCGAAAATCAAAGCTGGAGAAGATTACCGAGTGGTATACTACCCAGAGAAAAAGCCATGGTTCGAAGAATTGATGCTCAACTTTTCTGACAAGGTACAAGTACGAATTCTTCAATCTCAATTGGGCGAGCAGTACCCGCTCTACCAAAAAATTCAGAAACTCAAAAACTACCAGGGAGTACAGGTACGGATGCCGCAAGATCTGGTTATCAAATAATTGAAAAACTCAGCTTTCGGGCTGAGTTTTTTTTTGCTACTTACTTCTGCAAAAGTATTTTCCAGGCGAGCTCCACTTCACCGGATTCCAATTCCTGTTGGGCCCAACGATGCAAATGATCTGTCCAAGATTCAGGATCTCGTTGAAAGCGCTTCTTTAGTTCCAACACTTCATTCGTTTGCCCAAAAGCAGCTACTTCCTCTGAACTTGGCAGCTGTTCCACATTCCCCAATCTTCCCAAATTATTCCCTGTAAGCACTGAGCTGAAGCGAATCTCCTCAGGAATCTGATCTACCCCTATTCCTAGGGTTGTCAAGGGCTTGGGGATTTGAAATAAAGATTCAGCGGTAATTTTGGTATACCAATTTCCACCCAATCGCGCTACAGGATCCAATTTCAGTGGGGCAATGGCTCCTGAACCATCTAAAATTCGTTCATCCAGGTGTATTTGAAGCACCTCACAGATGACCAAGTTTCCTGCGCCCCCTTCTTCCCCTAGAGAAATCACTTGATTTACACGGCACTCAAAAGCCAAGGGGGCTTCTTTCACCCGAGGTGGGGATACTAAATTGGAAGGGATTTCGGTCAACCCTGCTTTCACAAACTCGTTTACCCCTTTTGCATATTCTGTACTGGCGAGGGACATTTGCTCCACCAAACTATGTCCCACTACATGGATGACCACTTCGGGCACTTCAAGCACATTTTCCAAGGTATGCTTGGTACTCTTATCGCGCACCCTTCGGGAAGGGGAGAAAACCAGGATGGGGGGATTGGCACTAAATAGATTAAAAAAAGAAAAAGGGCTTAAATTAACAGCTCCAGCCCCATTGATGCTGCTTACAAATGCAATGGGCCGAGGAGCCACTGCACCTTGCAAGAGGGCTTGCAACTCAGGGGTGGATAGGTCTTTGGGGTGAATCGTTTTCATTTCATGAAATTAATAGGCAATTTTAAGTGAAAGCCATCAATTCACGAATTTCTTTGCAAATTATGTCAGGTATCCGGATCCTATTTTTCATTGCTGTATTTTCCATTTTTGGACTACAGCCAAATCAAGTTTCCGCCCAAACCCACCGACTCGCTACCTTCAATATCCGTTGGGATAATCCAAACGATGTAGGTAATCTTTGGAAAGATCGAGCTACTCATGTAATTCAGTTGATCAATTTTCACCAAATCGGTATCGTGGGTACCCAGGAAGTGTTGGTGCATCAGTTGAAAGAACTAAACGAAGGCCTGGGCTTTGCCTCCATTGGAGTGGGAAGGGATGATGGAATGGCCAAAGGCGAATTTTCGCCGATCCACTACGATCCCAGCCGCTACCAAGTAGAAGAATCGGGGACTTTCTGGCTTTCTCCGACACCTGACCAACCCAGTAAGGGATGGGATGCTGCCTTAAATCGGGTCTGTACCTGGGGAAAATTTATTTCTTCAGATGGGGAGCGATTCTATGTGTTCAATGTACACTACGACCATATCGGGCAGCAGGCCCGGGAGGAAAGCAGCAAGCTGGTGCAGGCAAAAATTAAAGAACTAAATCGGGAAAATCTTCCCGTAATCTGGATGGGTGACTTCAATGTAACTCCTGACAATCCAGCCTACCAATTGATCCTGGCTCAAGAAAGCTGGAAGGATGCACGGTTAAACTCCAAACTTCCCTCCTATGGCCCAAGAGGAACCTTTACTGCCTTCGAATGGGATCGACTACCAGATGGAATTATTGACCATGTATTTATTCATGGAAAAATCGAAGTCCTTCGCCATGGCATCTTGACAGATAACTACGGTAAAAAATATCCCTCCGATCACTTTCCCGTTCTTGTGGAATTGAAAATCAACTAGCTAAAATAAAAAAAACCGATCTGGAAACCCCAGATCGGTTTTTCAGCCTAGAATATCGAAAGTTTATCCTCCTATAGTTTTTGTCTTGGTCTCCCCATTTATGGTAATGGTAATGGTTTGATTTTCGCAAGCACCATTGCCATAATCCACAGAAATTGTGTTTTCACGGTACTTAGTTTCTACTTTCCCTGAAATAGGGCCTCTACGTCTTCCTTCACAAGAAAGATCGATTTTCAAGGGTGTGGTAGTCTCATGGGAATAAATAACTGCACCAGAAGCAGTAACAATACTTGTTTTCACCTGAATCACGATAGTTCCACTGGTTGGTTTTTTTGAACCTGCTGCCTTTTGAATGTTTGACTGTCTTGATTTTGTGGAAGTCCAAATGGCAGTTTCACCCGAAGCAAAGGTGATTTTCCCATTTGCTACATTGGAATTGACACTACCCTTGCCGGTTTCTTTAGAAAATTCAGATACGGTAGTTTTTTTACCTGAAATTTTTATTCCATTCACCACATAGTTTTGAAAATCTATGACTTCGGTAAGTACGTTTCCTTGTTTCTTTCGCTCGATGACGATGACTCCCGCTCTGGTGATTTCTTGATTCTGACGTGTAATGGTTACTCCAGTTTTAAAGTCAATTTTTGACTTGACAATCAACTTTAATAAGGAATCCAATTCAGGAAATTGATTGCCGCTATGGCCCCCATGTGGGCCATCGATGGAACTGAAATCAGGTAATTGGACAATTTTTCCTGTAGAATCGTAATGCGTGATTTCCGCTCCCCCAAAACGAAACATTCTAAAGCCGCGGACATCACCTGCACTTTCCGCATCAATTATGGCTAAGATTTCATCGTTTGGCGCCAATAAATTCAATCCATCTTGGATGCCTTTATGACCACCTTTCCCTTTATTTATTGCAGCAGGAACTCCTGAATGAGCCG
>JACCDI010972800.1_pt1 | contig 22916 bp, 22 predicted proteins | sample 7442791 | NCBI WGS metagenome assembly JACCDI01 (sample SAMN15323434, study PRJNA562643) | freshwater metagenome | isolation source: river surface water | place: USA:Blue River Watershed | collected 2017-08-15
AGTGGCGCTTTTGCCTAAAATTGTGTCGGAGACCTGTAAACTGGACGCTCAGACAGGTGCTGTTTTGTGTATTCATTTGAATCCCACTACATTTGTAAATCCAATTACAAAGATTCAATGAAAAGACCTCTAAACTTACTAATTCTACTAACACTTTTTTCCTTTTCTAAACTGTATTCTGAATGTGTCGTTGTGCCTCTTAGCCTCGACGAACGTGTCAACGCTTCTTCCCTCATCGTCGAAGGTATCGTGCAATCTAAGTCGTGCTACTGGAACAGCGACAAAACCATGATTTATACAAAGAACACATTCCAGATTGCTAAAATATTTAAAGGTGCCCAATTGATTACCAACTGCACCATCGATGTCGTAACGCTTGGTGGCACTATCGGCGATAAAGCAGTAAAAGTTGAACCTGAACTGGAACTGGAATCCGGCGAAATCGGTATTCTCATGTTGGTGCAGAAAAACGGCGAATGGGTGGCGGAAAGCGGACCACAAGGCTTTATCAGAATTGATAAACATACGGCCGAATCTTCTGATATGTTTAATACCTATCAGGCTTATGCTATTCAGCCAATGATCGTTAGCATTACCAAACTCAATATACAAACAGTTAATGGGCAGTTAACCAATGTATATGTGAGCTCTAAAAGAGCAGCACCAAGTATTAGCTCCATTTCTCCAACTACCATCAATGCAGGTACTTCATCTGTGCTTACAATCAAAGGTACTAATTTCAATAACACAATCGATACCAGTTCAGTGCAATTCAGAAACGGTGATGATGGTGGATTAAGCTTTATAAAAGCCCTTAAAAGAGATTACGTGTCATGGTCGGATACCATGATTAAAGTAAGGGTAAGAACCAAAGCCGGAACAGGTAAAATACGCCTTGTCATTGCCGGAAATGGTATTGCCAACTCTACTGATACTTTAAAAATTCCATACGCACACCTTAATGTCGTAAGTGGTGATACCATCTCTTACGAAACCCAGGAAATTGGCATGAATACCAGCAATGGTATTACCTGGAAAATGAATAAAAGGTTCTATGACTCTGCTGGGGCGCGCGGTGCTTTCATTAGAAGTTTAGAACGCTGGAGATGCGGTACCTACATCAATTGGGATACTCTGGGCCGTTTAAACCACAGCGCAATTAAATCTGATGGCGTCAATATGTGTGCCTGGGATACCAGTTCCAGTATGCCTAGCGGCGTATTAGCACAATGCTTCAGTTTCTGGAGTGGTTGCTTTAACCCAAATCTTCAATGGTTTGTTAACGAATTGGATATCCGTTTCAGACTAAAACCTACCAATACCACCAATTGGAACTATACCACCGGAAATGCCACCAGCACGCAGTTTCACTTCGAATCTGTAGCAACTCACGAACTTGGTCATGGTCACCAACTTGGTCACGTTATCAATAGCGCTGTTGTAATGCACTACTCCATCGCCAACGGTCAAACCAAACCAGGCTTGTCCGCTAATGATATCGCCGGTGGTAATTATGTGATCACCAAAAGTGCAAATTCTATTTGCGGTAAAAATGCCCATACCAAACTCAACTCTAACAATTGTGCGATAGTTGCACCAGCGTCTAATTTTACAATGTCTTCAAACATCATCTGTAAAAACGAAACTGTTACCTACACCGATTCTTCCTTGGGTAATATCTCGGCATGGGCATGGAACTTCGGCGCTAATGCAAGTCCCGCAACGGCTTCAGGCAAAGGACCACATACCGTCACTTACTCTGCCGGCGGTACCAAAAATGTAAGTTTAACGATTACTACCATTACCGGAAATATTCAAAAAACCAAAAATCTATTGGTGCAAACCGATACTAAAATGGTTCCTGCTTTCTCGTATTCTGCTGCAGAAAAAGGTTTGGTCAACTTCACCAATCTTTCCAATAATCCGGTTAATTCTATCTGGTATTTTGGTGATGGCGATTCATCTACCAGCACCAACGCTACACACCGTTACGCTTTCTCTGGTGTATACCCTGTAAAACTGGTGGCACAAAATACCTGTAACACCGACGATACCACCAGAAACATTACCTTTGCTTATCTCAATTTTGGTGTACTTCAAAACACGGTTTGTATCAACGAACCTGTCGTATATATCGATTCAAGTACCAATGCCAGTGCATGGAACTGGACTTTCCCTAACGGAACGCCTGCCAACGCCAGTGGTAAAGGTCCGCATAAAGTTAGCTATGCCAGTGCTGGTAACCAATCTGCTACTCTGGTAGTTAATGTATCAGGAAGCGGCAACCAAACATATACCCAAAGCAATATTGTTAATGTTGGGACCGATACTTTCACCAAAGCCAATTTTGTTTATGGATACTATGGCAAAAACATTGTCGGATTTGATAACCGTTCTACCGGTACGGGCATGACCTACAAGTGGTATTTTGGAGATGGTGATAGCAGCTCACTTAAAAATCCAATCCATACCTACACCAATGCCAGCAATAAAACAGTGCGACTGGTGGTTAGTGGACAATGCAATTCCGATGATACCACCATTGTGATGAGAGACTTTACTGGCATTCAAGGTATCAACTCTTCACAGCTATTTACTATTTCACCAAACCCTGCTGCTAACTTTGTTAAAGTGGTTTCTGATATTCAATTACCGCTATTTTTTGAGATATTTGACCTGAGTGGTAAAAAGGTAAGCGAAGGTAAAATTACAGTCGGTGAAGCCATTTCAACAGCAGGTCTGGAGAACGGAATTTACACCCTAAAGCTCAATTTCGGCGAAGAATCTACTGGTCTAAAACTGATCATACAACATTAATATTACATCCCTGTTGTCTGTATATTAATTTATATTAAATTGATATACAGACAATTATAAAATAAAGAAAAAAAGTCTTTAATAATTGCCTAAATAACATACTTTTGCAAAAAATAGAAACATTACCATGTATTGGACATTAGAATTAGTATCTTATTTGGATGATGCACCATGGCCTGCCACTAAGGATGAGCTGATTGATTATGCTATCCGTTCAGGCGCTCCTATGGAAGTAGTAGAAAATTTACAAGAATTGGAAGATGACGGTGAACCTTACGAGAGTATAGAAGAAATCTGGGGCGACTACCCGACAGATGATGACTATTTCTTCCACGAAGACGAGCACTAATCTACCCGAAGAAAGCTTTCTTTTTAACTGGTTTCAGCTCTGGCATTACAAATGTTTCCGGAACTGAAGGCTCTTCTATTTTAAGTTCTACAGGAACAATTGGTTTAACCACATTCTGATTTCTGAACGCTTCCCAATCTATTGCCTCTGTATTTGTATTCGTATTTTTGTATGCTGCCAGTCGACTTTTTTGCGTGTCGTAGCCTGGATTCAAACAAATTAATATCTCTTCTTCCTGAACTGGTACAATGAAATTTTGGGCCAGTAACTGATCCAATAATTCGCGATACTTATCAAAGTCTTCCTTACCGGTAAAGTCGCTTAACTTCACAAATCCTACTTTTAACAACGACTTCAATGCAGGGTACTGACTCATCTGAACCGGCATTGGATACTGTGTTTTAAATCCGCTGGAAAACAAATGTCCAGAAATGATTTTTTGAGAAGAATTGAACTGATCAAATCGAATTTGCTCTTTGTACATCTGTTTCAATTCTTCAGAAACTGTCTCTGCAGTCTTCTTCCAAAATTGCAATAACTCTTTTACTGAACCTTTCATATCACGACTTTCTTTGTTCCAGTGATGGAAGAAATAATGCTCGTGATTGAACATGTAACTGATATTGCCGTATTGTTTTTTGAATTGATAATTTAACCAAAGAATGATTTGACGTTGTGAAGCAAAGCTGAATCTATTGATAGCATGCCATTCCAAAAACTCAAATACCATCGTGGATATTGGTCCGTAAGCCGAAAACTTACCCGACCATTGCTCCATCATCTTTTCGATGGCCGGCGGACATACTGCAGTTTCTACTACAACTTGAGAAGAAAATAAATCAAAACTATTAACCTGTTGCGTTGGCTCTGCATGCAATAAACAAGCATACAAATCAGATGATGTCTTGCTGCCAAGAAAATCAAAGTTATCAAACGATCTGAAATATTGATCAGTCTCCTTTTTTAATAAAATGTTTCTGCTCTGCTTGCTCTCCAAATATTCTGGCAACAACAACACGTCAATGTTTTGATTCACCAAACAAGCATACCATGCCGATTTCTGCTTCAATGTCTGTTCAGTAAACTGTCGCTTCTGCGCTTCACTCACAGGGATGGAACGGAATAAATCAGCTAGACGGTCTAATGAATTTTCTAAACCAGAAAACTCTTCCTCTAATTCTTTGTACAACTTTTCTAATGGTAATTGGTTCAGCATGGATCGATGCACAAAATAAGTTAAGAAATTTCTCATCTCTAAACCAGTCATGTTACCTACTTCATCGTTTATGAACAATAAGAATAGGCACTTAAACGACCTATTACGATTAAATTAACATTGACAATACTTAATCTGTGTCTATAAAAATAATCACTGCCAATTATCAGCGGATAATCCTCTAATTCAATAAGATTAACATAATATGCGATAAACATTGATACAATGTTAACTTTCAATTGCTTGTTTTTAGTTTTTTATCTAACTTTGCTTACTCTAAAACTGAATAACACACATGCCGGATAAAGTACTTCCCAAAGTTCTCGAATCAATCAATTTTGTCAGTCCTGACATTGTTGAATTACGTTACCTTCCCTCTGCGAATGTAAGCTTTGGTGATATGCGCGAAATTCTTAACCATCTTTACGCGTTTACCCAAAATAAAAGACTCAAAAGATTAATTGTCATTTCTAAAGATGCACAAATGGAATTACCTGCCAGATTATTGCTTCAACAAGAAAACAAGGACAGGAAAGATACCATCATCGCAGAAGCTGTTTTAGTAACTTCTCTTACCCAAAAAATGACGACTAACTTCTACCTGAAGTTTATTAAAGACAGTTACCCTTCCAGATTCTTTACCGACTATGACAAAGCCGTAGAATGGCTCAATGCTCAGGATGATACACTAGCCTAAAGCTGCTTCACCAATCGAATAATCTGCTGCCTTAATTCTGTAATTCCTGTCTTCCTGATAGCAGATATAAATACTACTGGATTGTGCTCCTTGCTGATCCAGCTTTTCTCGAATTCTGTTAATACCGTATCTGGATTCTGCTCTACATAACTATCTACTTTATTGAATACCAAAAGTGTAGGTTTATTCTTGGCACCAATATCAAACAAGGTTTGCTTAACCAATTCCATCTGGTTCTCAAATTCAGGATTTGAAACATCCACCACATGCAATAATACATCTGCTTCTACTACCTCTGCCAATGTGCTTTTAAAACTCTCAATTAACAAAGTTGGTAGTTTTCTGATAAATCCAACGGTATCGCTCAACAATAATGGAATATGCATTCCCTCATTCTCTGGATCTTCAAACACAACTTTTCGCACCGTAGAATCTAAAGTCGCAAACAATTTATTTTCCGCCAATACCTCTGAATGACTCAACAAATTCATAATCGTACTCTTGCCCACATTCGTATACCCTACCAAAGCCACACGCTTTTTATCTGTTCTGTTTTGACGTTGAACCTTGTTCTGTTTTTCTATCAAATCTAAACGCTCTTTCAACTTGGTAATATTGCTGCGAATAACCCTTCTGTCTGTTTCAATCTCTGTTTCACCCGGACCCTTCATACCAATACCACCCTTCTGCTTACTTAAGTGTGTCCACATCTTAGTCAGTCTCGGTAATAAATACTGATTCTGCGCCAGTTCTACTTGCGTGCGCGCTTGAGCTGTCTTGGCATTTTTAGAAAAAATATCCAAAATCAACATACTGCGATCGATGATCTTTACTTCTTTAAATTCACTCTCGATGTTTCGAATTTGAGAAGGACTTAATTCGTCGTCGAATATTACCAAATCGGCATTGTATGCCGCCACCATCTCCACCAAATCTTTCAACTTGCCCTCTCCAATATAAGTTCTTGGATTAGGATACTCCAGATTCTGGGTTAATCTGCCCATAGTAAGCGCGCCTGCCGTGGTGGCCAAGGCCTCCAACTCGTCAAGATACTCCTTGGTTCTGTCGTTTTTATCACCCTTTTCGTGAACACCTACCAATATGGCGCGCTCCTGCTTAACTTCTGTATAATGATATTGTGGCTTCAAGTGTGGAAATATATTTTGTAAAACTACTGCAAACATAGTAATTTAGCCCTTCAATTCTTGCATAGTTTAATGCGTCTTATCAGAAAAAATACCGCAGGCCTTTGCCTACTGATGATGCTCTGCTTCTATGCTACCAATTCTGCCGCTCAACAAGTCATCTGGGCCAATAAAAACAACCTCGATAAACGCACCGATTTTACAAAAGTCGTCGGTCAGAACCGCTTTGGTGTCTTTGTGCTCAAACACAAAAACAGTACTTTCCGCCGCTACTTCATCTTACAACAGTTCGATAAAAAAATGAACTTGCTAAGAAGTAAAACTTTTAAAATTCCGGGTGGCGAACTCGAAAAAATCATCGTTTCAGAAGATCAAGTGGTATACTTTACCAAAGTTTATGGCAAGGGCTTCTTTTATACACTCAAAATGCAGACGATTGATTCGTCTTTCAACGAATCTGCGCCTCAAACCATTGTCAACTCAGAAGTTTTTAACAACGAGACCATCGACTTTCGTATCGAAAACACCCATAACAAAAAGCAATTCCTGGTTTGGTATATGCTGGAATCTGGCGAAAAAACACGGGTTATCTACCACCTTTGTAACCCAAGTGGTCAAATTATACAAGGTGAAAATACCATCGACTGCAATACATCCGAAATGTATATTGGAGATGCCACTGTTGACGATTCTGCTAACCTTTTCATCTTCTACTCTAAATCCGAAAAATTTAGAAGCAAAAACTCCGAAGATTTCTTCCATTATGTCTATGCCTGCAATATCCGCACTGGCAAAACACTCAATCAACTGATCAATAATACTGAAACCTATGTTAGTTCATACAAAATAGCCTACAACTATAACAAGAATACCATCACTGCTATCGGCTTTCATGGCATCGATACAGAAGACGAAAACAAAGGCTACTTTTCTGTGATTATTAACTGTAAGGATTTAAATGTCAAACAAACAACTTTCAAGGACTTTGACCGCAAAACTGTTGCTCAAATTATCGGTGTTAAAAATGAAAAAAATGGTGACCAACTCAGTAAGTTTAAAATTAAAAAATTGATTCCTAAAATAGATGGAGGTACGCTCATTATTGCTGAAAGAAGTTATGTAACCACCCAAAGCGAAATCCTCTATGTCAACGGTGTCGCCCACAGCAGTTTCTCTAAAATATTTAACAACGATGAGGTGATTCTACTCAACACCGATAGCCTGGGAAATACTGTATGGACCGATGTCATCATGAAAAATCAGTCGACCGTTAACGATGGTGGTTACTACAATGGTATCGTTATTATGGTTAACGACGACCAAATCAATATCCTTTACAACGATAAACTAAATGCTAATGCTGATATTATTCAGGTTAGCTATAAACCCAATGGCGAACACAGCAAAAAAATTCTTTTAAACAACGATCAATACTACGCTCTGGTTATACCCGCCGAATCCAATCAGGTAACAGCCAACAGCGTTGTCATACCAATCAACCAAAACCGCGATTTCACTTATATAAAATTACTCTATTGATACGCCTATTCTCATTTACATTCAATCAAACCATCCTCTTTCTGTTTATCTTTACAATAGTAATCAGAACCTCTGGTTTATTGGTGCCCTATATCAACACGACGCAAAATCTTAATATCAATTACCTGTCGGATTTCTTTAATTCGATCAACCAATATCCCATTGTTGGTTTTGTTATCTCTACCTTGTTCGTTTTTGTAACTGCTTTAATCTTTAACCACATTTGTATCCAACACGAACTCATTATCTTTCCTTCTTACCTGCCAGCTTACTTCTTCGTTCTCCTCAATTCTGTATTTGTCGATCAGTTCTATGCCGGCCCTGTAATCTTTGTTAACTTTTTTATTATCGTTTCTCTGGGTGCCATACTACGACTCTATCAATCAGAAAATCCAAGTATCTCCATTTTCGCTGCCTCAACATTGGCCGGTTTGAGCGCCTTGCTTAACATGACCTACATTGCGTTCTTCATCGTGGTGCTTATAGGCATCAATATCTTCCGACCATTTAACTTTAGAGAAAATATATCTGCTCTTATAGGTTTTCTACTGCCTCTGTACATCGGCACCATGATCAATTTTCTGATCAATGATAACTTCCTGCCTTTCCATATTTTCTTTCCTGACTATGGCAATTTCAATAACCAAAACTGGGCCCTCTACTCCGCATTGCCAAGTATTGCTGTAGTAGGTGTCCTTGCATTTATAAGGATGTATAAAAACTTCTTTAGAAACTCTACCAAACAAAGACGTTCCATTCAGCTCATGCTGATTCTTTTGGTAACTTCCGTTATTTTAATGATTACCGGAAAACAAAATGCCAGACAGGAGTTCTCTTTCGTCACCATCCCGCTGGCATTCTCGTTTACTTTTTATTTCTCTAACAGCAAACTCAATGTGCTGAAAGAAATTGTTAATGTCCTTTTGATACTATCTATCCTATACTTCAGATACTATCAGTAAAGTTTATTTCTTAAATACGCTCAGAAACTCCTGATCGCCAGGTTTTACATTCGATCCGAAGTAATGCAATAGCTTGCCTTCCGGACTCACAACAAACTTGTTGAAATTCCACTTCACTTCAAAATCACCAGCCCCATTCTTGGCCTTTTGTGTCAACCATTGGTACAATGGATGCTGTCCAGCACCCTTCACTTCCAACTTCTCTGATAACATAAAGGTAACGCCATAATTCTTTTGACAGAAAGCTCCAATTTCTGCGGCAGAACCAGGCTCCTGACCGCCAAACTGGTTACATGGCGTGCCAATTACCACTACATTGCTGTCTGCATACTTCTGATGAAATTCTTGCAAATCTTTATATTGTGGGGTATAACCGCATTCGCTGGCAGTGTTAACAAATACCAAATACTTGCCTTTGTAGTCGGATAACTTGATAGTGCCATTGCCTTCCAGCGTCTTTAAACTAATGCTGTAAATAGAACTATCCGGTTGTATGTTTTCGGCGCCCTCCACTTTCTTGGATTTGCCCACAAAACACGATGTGAAAAATGTTAAAATTCCCATGCTTAATAATATGCTTTTCATAATACAATGAACAAAATTATACCAATTGTGTTTTAATTTTGTAAAAAACCTTGGAAAACAATCAATATACCGAAGAAATTGATCCTCTAAAAAAGGATGCTCTCTATCAGGGGCCCGATAAATTCTCGCCCATTCCCCTTTCTGTGTCTTCTCCGAAAATACAGCCCGTAGATAAAAGACTCGTTAAGGCCAATGCCTTCGAAACCATGCAGCACCAAGCCAATCAGCAAATTCTTATGCTGAAAAAACAAGCTGATCTGCTCATCGAACAAGCCCGACAAATTGAAGAACGTCTGCAAATCTCTCAACGCATCTACGAAGCCGATCTCAACTTCGAACCGGTGATTGGCACTGTTTACCATGTGTACGAAAAAAACGGATCAACCGTACTTTCTCTGGTGGCGCCAAACGAATGGGGCCGAAAAATGCCCTATAACCACCATATTTGCTCGGCACGTCTGCTGGCAGACAAAAGCTGGGAACTGTTGAAATAAAAATATTTCAGCCTCCTAAAATCTTGTATTTTTGCTTCCTGTGGGTATACTCAGGAAATTAGCCTCGCAAACTGCTATCTATGGCCTCAGCTCTATGCTGGGTCGCTTCATCAATTTTCTCCTGGTTATCCCCCATACCGAATACCTCAAAACGGTTGGCGATTATGGTGATATCACTACTGTATTTGCCTTCATGGCTTTCTTTAATGTCTTGCTTAGCTATGGCATGGATACCACCTATTTCAACTTCATCCGCAATGGTCACGCTCCAGATAAAGTATATGCCATCGCTCAGAAAAGTTTATTTGTTACCACTCTGTCTTTTGCCCTTATTGTCGTCTTGTTTAATCACGCTGCTGCCGATTTTATGGGCTTTCCGGATAAAACCGAATATGTCTTTATCTGCCTGATTTTCCTCTGCTTCGATACCCTCTCCATTCTGCCTTTCGCACGTATTCGTTACGAAGAAAAACCGCTCAAATTTGCCACCGTTAAACTGGCCAATATTTTTGTCAATGTGGGTCTGAACGTATACTTGCTTACCAATACACCTGTATTCTTACAATCTTTAGACCAGGTAAGCCTCATCCTAATAGCCAACGCCTCCGCCAGCTTGGTGTCTTTCTTATTGCTCTCGCCTCTGGTGTTTAAAATTCAGGCTGCTTTTGATAAAGACCTGTACAAAAAAATGTTGACATACGCCTGGCCGCTCATCTTTGTTGGTTTGGCCGGTATCGTCAACGAAACATTGGACAGAACCTTGCTGAAACGTATGTTGCCTGATGCCGAAGGCTCCTACCAAAATGGTATCTATGGCGCCTTTTACAAACTGACTATGGTGATGACCATGTTTGTTCAGGCATTCAGATTTGCCGCCGAACCGCTCTTCTTTAAACAGAAAGATGGTGAAGAAAGCAACCGGATGTATGCCACTGTGATGTTCTGGTTCATAGGCGTTTGTGCTTTTATCTTTCTGGCCTGTATGTTCTTTATTGATACCCTGGCACATTTATTCATCCGTAATGAAAGCTTCTTCGACAACCCAAATGGATTGTTAATTGTGCCGGTGCTACTGATGGCTAACCTATTCCTGGGAATCTATTACAACCTAAGTATTTGGTACAGATTTACCAACAATACACATCTGGGTGCTTTGATAGCAGCCGGTGGTGCCATACTCACCATTCTCCTGAACATCTTCTTGATTCCTTCTTTTGGATTTGTGGCATGTGCCTGGATTACCCTGATCGTATATATTGCCATGACCGTAGTGTCCTACTTTATGGGACAACGCTTTTACCCGGTGCCATACAATGTCTCTAAATACCTGCTGCTAATAGTAAGTGCGCTGGCCACGTGGTGGCTGTCTGACTGGATAATTGGTCATATTTTGGTCAAGTGGCAACAATTTGCAATAAATATTTTGCTGCTCGCGTTGTTCCTGTTGATAATTTGGTTGCTACAACCAAAACGAAAAAATGCTTAAATTTGCCTAATTATTTCAATTTGAAGATCAAAATCAAAAACACAGGTAATCAACCGCTGTCAAGCTATCAGACAAGTATGTCAGCTGGTGCCGACCTGCATGCTAATACCGAAGAGCGTATTGTGATTGATTCACTTGAAAGAGTTTTAATACCAACCGGTCTGTTCATCGAATTGCCGGAAGGGTACGAAGCCCAAATCCGTCCAAGAAGCGGACTGGCTTTCAAACATGGTATTACTGTGCTCAACTCACCAGGTACCATAGATGCCGATTACAGAGGCGAAATTAAAGTCCTGCTGGTTAACCTTAGCCGTGAAGCATTTGCCATTGAGCCTGGCGACAGAATTGCTCAAATGGTAATAGCTCGCTGCGAACAAGCCGAATGGCAAATTGAAACTGAACTAAATGAAACACTAAGAGGTGCTGGTGGTTACGGTCATACCGGAACCCGCTAAAAAAGAATTTAAATGAGTGGAATGAATATTATTATCCCAATGGCAGGTATGGGCAAACGCATGAGACCCCATACATTAACTGTTCCTAAACCTTTATTGCCTATCGCTGGCAAACCTATTGTACAACGCCTTGTTGAAGATATTGCCGCTGTATGCAAAGACCAAATCAATGAAGTTGCTTTCGTTATCGGCGACTTCGGTCATGATGTTGAAGTACAACTTCTTAAAATAGCCGAAAGCATAGGCGCTGAAGGTAGAATTTATTACCAGGATGAAGCCCTCGGAACCGCTCATGCTGTGATGTGTGCAACCCCTTCTCTTACCGGTGAAGTGATTGTCGCTTTTGCAGATACCTTGTTTAAAGCTGAATTCGACCTGGATAAAAGTGCCGATGGTACCATCTGGGTGCATAAAGTGGCTAATCCTAGCCAATTTGGTGTCGTTAAATTGGATGACAATAATGCCATCACCGACTTCATCGAAAAACCTACAGAATTTGTCTCTGATTTGGCCATCATCGGTATCTACTATTTCAAAGATGGCGATAACCTCCTGGATGAAATCATGTACCTCATCGATAATGATATCAAGGAAAAAGGCGAATACCAATTAACCAATGCCCTGGAAAATATGAAGAACAAAGGTCTCGTGTTTAAACCAGGTGAAGTGGAAGAATGGCTCGACTGTGGTAATAAAGATGCTACCGTCTTTACCAACCAAAGAGTACTTGAAATTAAAAAAGATGAATTTGCCGTGCCTGCTGATCGCTTCAACCATGGCACCAAAATCATTGAACCTTGTTTTATAGACGATGAAGTTGTGCTGGAAAATTGTACCATCGGTCCGCATGTGTCCATCGGTAAAGGCTCGGTCGTTAAAAATAGTACCATCTCCAATAGCATTATTCAAAAACACTGCAACATCGAATCTGTCAATTTCTCAAATAGTATGATCGGTAACCATGTCTCTATGAATGGTCAGTGTAACGAATTTAGTATCGGCGATTACAGTACCCTAAACTAATAAGCCTCTTGAAAAGATGCTTACATATCCTCCTCTCAGGCCTGATCTTTGGTGGGATACTGCTCGCATCTTCGTGCAAACCTAAAAAAACTGCCTTAACCGGACTTCCAGTTCAACGCAGTGAGATTTCTTTCGACGACTATTTTATTGATGCCACTACCCATTTCAATAATAACAATTATGAAATGGCCCTGAAACTCTATAACAAATGTGTCGATATTAATCCAACTGAAGCCAGTACCTATTACCAAATCAGCCGTATTTACAATTCATACAATGCCAATGAAAAAGCATTGCAATACGCTCTGAAAGCTAATCAAATCAATGCCTCTAATGCTTACTATGCTATCTGGTATGCACGCTTATTAAGAAATATTAATAACCTGAACAGCGCTGAATCGGTACTTGAAAACTGCAGAAAAGCAAACCCTAAGGATGATTATGTGGTGAAAGAACTGGATGCTTTATACGCTTTGCAAAGTGCTACGGATAAACGCATCACTATCTGGAAAGACCTTGTTGATGCTAAAGGTTTTAAGCTGAACTATGGTCTTAAACTGATTGAACTTTACAGGCAGAAAAAAGACTATGCCGCTGCCCACCAGATATATGACAATATCAAAAAAGCAGCTCCGGGTAAATACCAATACTGGATTGATGATGGTAACCTATACCTGGAATCTGGTGATAAAGTAAATGCTTTCCTTAACTTCGAAAAAGCTTTAAGCATCAATCCGAATAACTGGCAACTCAATCAAACGCTCTATAAACATTACCAATCAGAAAGTAACAATGCGCAAGCCGGTAAATACCTGGAACTGGGACTAAAAGATCCTTACACCACTTTTGATACGAAAGCTGTTTTGGTAGCAGAAATATTTAGTATCAATAAAAAAGACCCCAAGTATGCTACTTTTGCATTGCTATGTGCCGATGTGCTTGCCGATCAATACAAGCAAAATGCCAATGCACTTAACACTGCCGCTACCATCTACGAATTTCATCAACAAACTTCTAAAGCAGATCTGTGTTATACCAAATGCATCGACCTTCAACCCAATACCTTTGATGCCTGGCTGGGCGCCATCAGATGCCACCAAACCTTATACGGTCCAGCTAAAACTTTAAATTTGATTGATTCTGCGCTCGAATATTTTCCTAACACCGCTGCTCTCTATGTCTCTGCAGCCTCTAATGGGGCTTCCATGAAAAACTGGAACAAAGTGGCCGAATATGCGAGCAATGGCCTGAGTTTTGCCCTCATCACCGAAGATATTAAAAACCTTAATTACTACAAAGCTTTGGCTGAATTCCATAAAAATGATTTTAATGCTGCCCTAAAAACACTTAATACTTTAACACTAGATGAAACAATAGATGGCAAGTACTTTGAGTTATTAGGCGATATCAATTACAAACTCAATAAAACCGATCAGGCACTGACCTTATGGAAGAAAGCCCAAAGTGCCGGTGCCAATAATACCATGCTCACTAAAAAAATTACTGACGGAAAATACCATGAATAAAATTGCCGTCCTGATACTATTAACGCTAACTTTTACGGCATGTCGCTCTAAGAAAACCGTGACTGCTGCTCCAAGTCCTGTTGTTCTTAAGCAGGATACAGCTGCTGTTGCTACTGCAGAATCTATGTTGAGCAGTACTTTGAATCAATGGACATATTTCTCCTCTAAAGTTGAACTAGACTTTACCCAAAACGGCAATACCACCAAAGCCAGTGCGCATATTCGCATGTATAAAGATTCTCTGATCTGGATCTCTGCCGGTATGTTTGGCGTTGAAGGCTATCGCATTCTCATCAATAAAGACTCTATGGTTATCCTCAATAAACTTGGTCGATCCTACCAGGTGCTGAGCAATAAATCGCTGGCAGGACTAAGTGATGCGCCACTGTCTGTCTCACAAATTCAAAATCTACTTCTGGGAAAACCAGTCTTCGCGCTTAAATTCTATCAACTGATTTTTGGTAAAGACAGTGCACTATCCATTACCTACCCTCAAGACAAATTTGTGACTTCACACTATTATAAAAAGACCTTTTATACTGTCGATAGTACCGCCATCAAAGATAAAGCTAACAGCCGCTTTGTTGCCAAATACAATGACTACTCTTTGGTAGATGGCATTAACTTTCCAATAAAAAATGAAATATCCGCCAAGAGTACTAACAATGATGTTGTTCTAAAACTGGAACATTCTGAGGCTGATTTTACAACTACTCTAACATTCCCATTCACCATCCCGGCTTCGTATGAAAAGACTAAATAAACCCATTGCTCTGATACTTGCTTGTGTTGTCTTGTTTGTGCAAGCACCCGCTCAGGCTACCCGGAAAGAACTGGAAAAACAAAGAAAACAAACCGAGGAACAAATTGCCTTAACCAAAAAAATCCTCAAAGAAACTAAAAGTAAGAAACAACAAAGTCTGAAAGAAATTACAACACTTACCAGACTTATTGAAGCCAGAGAAGCTTTATTAAATACTATCAATACTGAGATTGAATTTGTTGGTCGCGATGTCGAACAGAAAAAAGACCAGGTGGATAGCCTTAACTCACAAATAGACCAGGAAAAGAAAAACTACGCCCGGGCTATTGTGCAGTCATACAAAAACAAAAAAGTATACAATAACGCACTCTACCTCTTTGCAGCCAAATCATTCAACCAATGGGTGCTGCGCTACCGCTTTAGTAAATACCTTTCTGAAGCTCAACAAAAATACCTCATCAGAATTAACAACAATAAACTAATGCTGGAAGGTCGTTTAAAAGAGCTAATTGGTTTGAAACAATCCAAAGAAATTCTGGCTAAAAACAAAGAACTTGAAAAACGCGAACTTGAAACCGATAAAAAAGAAAAAAACAAGGTTGTTGTAGCCCTCACCGGTAAAGAAGCCGAACTAAAAGCGAAGCTCGAAAAACAAAAGAAAGCCAAAGAAAACCTCAATGCTCAGATCAATGCCATCATCGCTAAAGAACTGCAAAAAGCACGCGAACAACAAGCTAAAAAGGTAGCTAAAACATCTGGACAAAAATCAGAAGGCACTGCTAAAACCGGTAAAACAGAAAGCAAAACACCATCTATAACACCTGAAGTTAAACAACTGTCGGACAACTTTGCTTCTAACAAAGGTAAATTGCCATGGCCAGTCGAAAAAGGCTTTATAAGCGAGCGATTTGGGACGCATGCCCACGAAAAACTGGATCAGGTTACCATACAAAACAATGGTGTCGATATTCAAACCAATGCCGGCTCAACCGCAAGATGCATCCATAAAGGTACTGTAACGGCTATTATCTTTATTCCGGGCATGGGCAATGCTGTTATTGTCAACCACGGCGAATACTTTACTGTGTATTCTAAACTAAAAGATGTTTCAGTAACTCAAGGTCAATCGCTTAGCCTTAAACAAACCATTGGCACTATTGCCGAAGATGAAGATGGATCTACCGAAATCCACTTCGAATTGTGGTACAATCAAGATAAACAAAACCCAGAAATCTGGCTGGCCAGAAAATAATTTATGAGTCACTCTTTAAAAACTATAGGAATTGCGGGCGCTGGCACTATGGGTGCTGGAATTGCTCAGGTATGCGCTCAGGCAGGATATCAGGTGGTGCTATTCGACCTCCAAAAAGCGGTACTCGATAATGCCTCTGCTTCTATAACTGCCTCACTTAATAAACTTGAAGCCTCAGGAAAATTATCTGCAGATGCCAAACAAAAAGCATTGTCTGCTATTCAATTCACAGATAGTATCTCCGAGCTTAAAGCAGATCTTATCATCGAAGCTATTATCGAAAAATTGGAAGCTAAAGTTGGTTTGTTCGAACAATTAATGGCCATTAACGGCGAATCCACCATATATGCCACCAACACTTCTTCTATACCTGTCACCAAAATTGGAGCGCCATTGCCTTATGCCCACAAGGTACTGGGCATACACTTCTTTAACCCTGCACAAATAATGAAACTGGTAGAAATCATCAAAGGTGCCAAAACCAATGATGAGGTGCTTAAAATTTCAGGTGATTTCGTGCTCTCTTTAAACAAAGTGCCCGTCTTTGCTGCTGATGCACCGGGTTTTATAGTCAACCGAATTGCCCGCTTATATTATGTGGAAGCGCTTAAAATCGTGGAAGAAGGGGTCGCCGACTTCGAAACTATTGATAAAATCATGGAATCAAGTGGCTTTAAAATGGGACCTTTCCGCTTAATGGACCTTATTGGTGTAGACACCAACTACTCTGTTACCGAAAGTCAATACCAACTCTTTAACCACGAAGCCCGCTTCAGACCAAGTAGAATTCAAAAACAAAAAGTAGATGCCGGATTACATGGTCGTAAAACAAAAGAAGGATTCTATAAATATGAATAAAATACTGGGCCTCCTGCTGTGCATCGTCGCATTCAGTGCCTGCAAAAACAATAATGTTAATCCTGAGCCCATTGATAATGTGCCAGTATCCATTACCATCAATATGTCGTTGCCATCCTACAGCCATTTGCTTGACCAGGGAACCTTTGTATACGAACCGGGTGGCGTTAAAGGCATCGTGATAGTGCACCATACCGATGATAACTTCTATGCCCTCGATCGCAGCTGTAGTTACCAACCAAGAACCAATTGCGCCAAAATAGAGGTAGATAGTGCTGTATTACTGTTTAGATGCGGCGAGTCTCAAAGCTCTGGTTTTCAAAAATGCTGCGATTCTAAATTCTGGATGAATGGCGAGGTTTTTGCCGGTCCTGCCACCTACGGACTGAAACATTATCAAGTTTCACGCAGCGGAAATCTGCTTAATATCAAAAATTAATTTTTTTTAAAAAAATTCTTTAGAAAGTAAAACCTTTTTATATATTTGTCGGGTTATATCAACAAATTACATATAAAAAGCAGCTTATGATAAAGGGAAAATTACTATTTACTATTCTTGCAATAATGTCTGTTCATCAGGCTTTTTCGCAGTCCGCAGAAAAGAGACTCGGCATTGAATTAAGCGGTGGCTTAAACGAATATCAGGGTGACTTGGGTTCGGCCTTATTCTTTGCAAAAAAGCCTAATTATCAAGGCGTTGGGTATTCTCTTAGTTACTACTTAAATCCAAACATCGATTTGGCATTCTTTGGTTCAGGTGGCGATGTTGGATTTTTTACCCAACTCCCATATGTTATTCCTGAATTATCAGATGCTTACTTCAGAGCCAATGTTGCTACTGTTAACGGCGGTATCAGATTCAAATTCTTAAAAGATAAGCCTTTCACACCTTATATCATGCTGGGTGCTGGTGGTATCTACTTGCACAGTAAGGTAAGTCAAGATCCTAACTCGTACACCGGCGCTGCTGGTAACGTTGCTGGTGGTTTCGGTTTACAGTACAGTGTTAACGAATCTTTCGGTTTTAGATACCAATCTACCTTTAACTACACTTTTAATGATATCTGGGATGGTCAGCCATACGCTTACCTGGTTCATACCCGTAACAAAAACAATGACGCTTTCGCGTTCCACTCTTTAGGTTTCTTCATTAACTTACCTTATGGCGAATCTGCCGGTATGTCTGGTGGCTCTATCAAAGATAAAGACAAAGATGGTGTTATGGATAAACTTGATCTGTGTCCTAAAACTCAACCTTGGCAGTTACCTGTTGACGAAAATGGTTGCCCTAGAGACTCTGACCAGGATACAATTCCAGATTACCAAGATTCTTGCCCTTATAACTTCGGCCCTCGTAAATTCAACGGTTGCCCTGATAAAGACAACGACGGTATCATCGATAGCAAAGATCGTTGCCCTGAAAAAGCTGGTCCAATCGAAAACAATGGTTGCCCTGACACCGATGGTGATGGTATCATCGACATCGAAGATCAATGCCCTGCTGTTAAAGGTCCAAAAGAATTCAACGGTTGCCCTGATACTGATGGTGATGGCATCGAAGACAGAAAAGACAAATGTGCTACTGTTGCCGGTCCTGCTCAAGGTGAAGGATGCCCTGACTCTGATGGTGATGGTGTATACGATAACAAAGACGTTTGTCCTTTGGTTGCGGGTTTAACCACCAACAAAGGTTGCCCTGAAATCAAAAAAGAAGTGGTTGAAAAAATCGCTCTCGCTGCTAAAGGTATCAACTTTGAAACCGGTAGCGATAAAATCTTAGCTGAGTCTTTCGATGACCTCGATAACCTGGTTAAAATCTTAAACGAATACAAAGAAGCTAAAGTTTCGATCGAAGGTCACACCGATAACGTAGGTGTTCCTGCCGAAAACTTAACGCTGTCTCAAAAACGTTCTGATGCCGTTAAAGCTTACTTAGTAAGCGCTGGTATCAGCGAAACCCGCTTAACTGCAACTGGTTACGGTGATACTAAACCTATCGCTGATAACAAAACCAAAGCTGGTAAAGCGAAAAACAGACGCGTAGACTTCAAATTGGCTTACTAAGCAATAAAAGTTATTTTTAAAAAGGCGGACTCCGGTCCGCCTTTTTTGTTGCATAAATTTTAAATTTGTAGTAGATTTGACTACACTTCAGTTAACAAATGGATAAATTGGTATTGATATGCTCTTTCTTTATTACAGTTGTTTGTATCGTTAGATGCTGCCTGTCCTCTAAAAAGAGTTTATCCGACCTGTTCTTAAACTTATCTCTGCTTGCGCTGGTGGTTATCACTATTGTCTATTACCTCGGAATCACCTCTAAACTGGTGCAATTCCCACACTTCTACAGATTGGGTACTTTGGCCACTTTTATCTATATGCCGGCTTCTTTCCTGTTTATTAAATATACCCTCGAAAAGTCGCACTTCAAATTCACAGATATACTTCTATTTGCTCCGGCTCTCATTTTTCTGGCCGATTACTTACCTTTCTTCTTTGATAGCACTGAATCTAAACTGGCTGCCCTCCAATACGACATTGCTCACGAAACCATCTATCTACATATTCAATCCAGATGGATGCCCCATGGCACTTATTACATTGTTCAAAACAGCCTTGGCGTGCTCTTAGGTATTCTTCAACTCAACATGATAGCCAGTCTCCTCAAATTCGGCGGTAAAGCCTACTACATAGACAATAAACACATTATTCAATGGTTCGCTGTATGGAGCTTCCTACTCATCGCTTCCTGTCTCCCGGATCTTCTCAATGGAACTGCTGGATATTCTATCAATATCAAAGATTATATCTATGTAACACCTTGCTTGCTATTGTATTTTCTCTATCCCATCAGCATACTGCTTAACCCACGCTTACTATATGGTAGCAGAGGATTCTGGATCAGCAAAGAGCAACCATCTAAATTCAAACAGTTGCTCAATCACCTTAGCCTCAGTCAGCAACAAATTCAAATTGATACCCATATCAACGATATCCTCGGTCACTCGCTACAACTTCTTAAAGAATCTGGTCACACTAATGGTGCCTACCTATTGGATATCCCCAACAATAAAAAATACTTCGCAGAAGCTCAGGCTAACCAACTTAAATTTACCCTGGATAAAATCATTACGGATAATAAAATCTACCTGATGAAACAACTCAGCGTTGCAGACTTAGCTAAAGCCATGTCTATAGAGCCTAAATATCTGTCTGCCTTCATTAAACACTATATAGGCATGTCTTTTAAAGACTACATCAATACATATAAAGTCAAAGCTTTTATAGAACACTACCACCAGTCTGAAACAAAAGATTTAAGAGCTTCTGCCTCTGCCTCTGGTTTCGATAACGAAAATGAATTATATGCCGCTTTTAAAAAGATAACAGGCGCTTCCCCTGATCAGTTTATTGCTGGATCGTACAAATGCCTTCAGGGCAAAAAAAAAGCCCCTTTTCAGGAGCTTTCTATCAATAGTTGTAATGATTAGTCTTTCTTGGTAGCTTCTACCTTTTTGTCTTTGCAGCAAGCACCACCTTTTGATTTGTCGTGTGTGCAGCTCTCAGCTTTCGCTGTGCTGGCTTCTTCTTTCTTGCAGCAAGATTTCTTAGCACATTTTTTCTCTGTAGCAACTGTCGCTGCTTTCGCAGTGTCTTTTGGTGTTACAGTAGCAGCACTATTTGCTTTAGAAGCTTCAACGGCTGTTTTTGGTTTGCTTGGTACATTGCCCGGTGTGCTGGTTGCAGCTGTTTGTGCATTGGCCGCAACAGTTGCGCCAATCATCAAAGCGAGGCTAAAAAGTATTTTTTTCATATTATTTATCTTTAATAAAGGTTTATAAATCAGTCTCAAAAATCAAGCCAAAGTGGCTACTACAGTTTCTCCGCCCCTGGTTTTCTGATCCAACTTTACATTAATCGTCGCGTCCAATGGTAAGTAGATGTCAATACGAGAACCAAACTTGATAAAGCCCATCTCTGAACCTTGCTCAACTTTATCGCCTTCTTTGACATAATAAACAATACGCTTAGCCAAAGCACCGGCAATCTGTCTAAACAAGACTTCTGCCTTCGAACCAGCTATCACCACTGTAGTGCGCTCGTTCTCTGTAGATGACTTTGGATGCCAGGCCACCAAATACTTACCCGGATGGTACTTGGCATATTTTACAATACCTGCAATCGGATTTCTATTGACATGCACATTGACAGGACTCATAAAAATACTAACCTGTCTGCGCTTGTCTTTGAAATACTCCGGCTCTTCCACTTCTTCTATCACTACTACCTTGCCATCTGCCGGAGCAATCACATGGTTTTCGTTAATAACAGTATTGCGGAATGGATTGCGAAAAAACTGTACAATCAATATGAAAAATACCAAAGATATTGACAAAACAATCTTGCTCACAAGATGCTCGTCGCCAAACCCTGATAAAACAGCAATGTTGATACCCGCAAGTATCAACATTGTCATCATAATGATTTTATATCCTTCTCTGTGGATTAACATTAGAATACGCCTCTGAATTTTTGAGTTGTTGCAACCTTGTCAATCGCTACGATATAAGCCGCAGTACGCAAACTTACATTGTGCTTCTTACCGTTCTCAAACACTACATCAAATGCGCTCTTCATCACTCTGTCAGCACGTCTGTTAACGCGTTCTTCTGTCCAGAAGTAGCCCATTCTGTTTTGTACCCACTCGAAGTAAGATACTGTTACACCACCTGCGTTAGCCAGAATGTCCGGAACTACGATGATACCTTTGTCGTTAAGAATTTTATCGGCGTTGGCACTTGTCGGACCGTTTGCGCCTTCTACGATCAATTTGGCTTTGATGTTACCGGCATTGGCATCAGTGATCTGATCTTCCATAGCAGCTGGTACCAATATATCGCATGGTAACTCTAACAATTCGCTGTTGCTGATTTGTTTGCCACCTGTAAATCCACCTAAGTTGCCGTTGGCTTTTGAATACGCCATTGCTTCTTCTACTTTAATTCCTTCCGGATTGTAATATCCGCCTGTTACGTCAGATATACCAACGATTTTAACACCTAACATCTCGATCAATTTCGCAGAAATAGATCCTACGTTACCAAAACCTTGAACCACACATGTGCACTCTTCTGGTTTTAATCCCATCTTAGCTAAGGCTGATCTGGTACATACCATCACACCTCTACCTGTTGCTTCAACTCTACCAAGTGAACCACCCATAGAGATTGGTTTACCAGTGATTACAGCTGGTGTATATTGTCCTTTGATTTTTGAATACTCGTCTACGATCCAGGCCATTTCTTGCTGACCCGTGTTCATGTCTGGTGCTGGAATGTCTTTATCCGGACCGAAAATATCGCTCATAGCAGCAGCGTATGCTCTGGTTAAACGCTCCAATTCGCCTTTGCTCATGGTCTTTGGATCACATTTGATACCGCCTTTACCACCACCGTAAGGAATACCTACTACAGCAGTTTTCCAGGTCATCCATGCTGCTAAGGCTTTAACCTCATCCAATGACACATCCATAGAGTAACGGATACCGCCTTTTGATGGACCTAATGTGGTGCTGTGCTGAACACGGTGTCCTTCAAACACTTGTACCTTGCCATTGTCCATAATCACCGGAAGGTGAACAGTGACAATCTTTGCTGGGTATTTTAAGGTGTTGTAGGCTGACTCGTCTAAACCTAAGATTTTTGCTGCTTCATCAAAGCGCTTCATCATCGAATCCAATGGATTCAGG
>JACCDI010464721.1_pt1 | contig 22914 bp, 19 predicted proteins | sample 7442791 | NCBI WGS metagenome assembly JACCDI01 (sample SAMN15323434, study PRJNA562643) | freshwater metagenome | isolation source: river surface water | place: USA:Blue River Watershed | collected 2017-08-15
GGAAAAACGTGCTGTTAAAGATAGTGCAGACAGAGCAGGTGGTAAGGAGGTTTACATGATTCACGAGCCAATGGCTGCGGCAGTAGGTATCGGTATTGATGTAACTGAACCGATGGGTAACATGGTTATTGACATCGGGGGAGGTACAAGCGAGATTGCGGTAATTGCCTTGGGTGGTATTGTGTGCGACCAGTCTATTCGTGTTGCGGGTGATGAGTTTAATATGGATATCTCTGAGTACATGAAGCGTCAACACAACTTGCTCTGCGGTGAAAGAACTGCTGAAAAAATTAAAATCAATGTTGGTTCGGCATTAACCGAACTGGATACACCACCTGAAGATTATGCCGTTTACGGTAGAGACTTAATGACAGGTATTCCAAAACAAGTGTTTGTATCCTATTCTGAAATCGCTTTGGCGCTCGATAAGTCAATCGTAAAGCTTGAAGAGGCTATTTTGAAAGCACTCGAAAATACGCCGCCGGAATTAGCTGCGGATATTTACCAAACAGGTATTTACTTAACCGGTGGAGGTGCTTTATTGCGTGGTTTGGACAAACGTTTGGCCGCTAAAACCAAATTACCTGTTCATATTGCCGAAGATCCACTCAGAGCTGTGGTAAGAGGTACTGGTATCGCCTTGAAAAATATTGGTAAATTTAAATTTTTAATGAATTCCTGATAGATGAATTCTATATTCAAGTACCTGAGGAGCAAATTACATGTGCTGTTGTTTCTTGTGCTTGAATTATTATGCATTATCGCCATCTTTCGTTTCAATTCTTATCAGGCTTCTTTTTATTACAGCAATACAAGAAGTTTAAGTACTAAATTGCATGAGTGGAACAGTTCGCTGTTTGATTATTTTGCATTGTACAATAAGAATCAGGCACTGTTTAATGAGAACCTTGAATTGCGTCGCAGAATGCGCAGTAATTATGTGGTAGAATCCAAAGCGGTATTCGAAATTAATGATACCGTTTACAAACAGCGTTACCGATATTATCCGGCACAGGTAATTACTAACTCCACCAACAAACAAAATAATTATATTACCATCAATAGAGGTTCTAGCTCTGGTCTTCAAAAAGGGATGGGCGTTTTTTGTCCAGATGGTATCGTAGGTACTATCACAGAGGTGTCAGAGAACTATGCCATCGCATCATCCGTACTGAATACGAGCGGTTTTAAACTGGTGCCTAAAATTAAAGAGCTCAACTATACCAAAGGAACCATTGTTTGGGATGGTAAAGATCCTAACTACCTCGATTTACGCGAGATTAATAAATATGAAGCACTTAAAGTGGGCTATCATATTGTTACAAGTCCTTATTCAAAGAATTATCCTGAGGATATTCCAATTGGTACAATTGAGAAACTTGAGAAATATCCCAAAGAAACCTACTACAGAGTAAAAGTTAAATCGGCAGTCAACTTCGGTAAAATACAAACTGTGTATGTGGTAATAGATTTGTTCAAAAACGAAATTGACAAACTGGAAAAACAAGTAGAAGAAAAAGACAAAAAAGTTAAATGATTGTTTCCATACTGAAATATTTGGGCTTATATGTATTTGTGCTGTTGGTGCAATTATTCATACTCAATAACCTATTTATTGGGAGCTTCTATTCATTTTTGTTTCAACCACAATTGATTGTGATGTTTCTTCTGCTGTTGCCAGCTTCTATGTCGCACGAATGGTTGATTGTGGTGTCTTTTTTTGCAGGGTTTTTATTCGATATTTTCTTCAATTGCTGGGGTATTCATGCTGCAGTAGCCACATTTGTTGGATTTACCCGATACTATGCAACTCGCGAGGTAGAGACTGTTATTGCAGCCAGAGACGAGGACAACCAAATATGGACATCCAAAAAGGGTAGCGCCTGGAAATGGACTTACTTTTTAACCTTTATCGGTATCTACCATTTCTTGTATTTACTGATTGAAACACATGCCAATAATTTCTTCACCAGGATGTTGCCAGCGTTTTTAAGCAGCACCATCATTGCTTTTTTATTGGTGCTTATTTTCGAAAATATTATTTACAAACCTGCAAGAAACTAAAGCATGGAAAAAAGCGGAAGGCTATATGTTTTTCTTGGTGTACTGATTCTGGTAGGCAGTATTTTTATTACGCGACTGTTTTTTCTACAGATTGTAGATACTTCTAATTACTATAAAGCTCAAGCCTATGGTTCAAACGATATCACCATTTATCCCGCCAGAGGAACTATTGTGGATCGTTTTGGTAAGTTGATGGTTTACAACGATGCTAGTTACGACTTAATGGTAGTGCCTCAAAAAGCTAAGGATTTTGATAAAGTGGCTTTGTGTCGTGAGTTACTAATTGATACCACAGAGTTTAACAAGCGCCTCAAAAAAGCGGCTCGTTATAATCCAAGAGAGGCATCTGTCATATATAAAAATCTGCCATTTCATGTGTACACGCGTTTACAAGAAGTCTTGTATCAATTTCCTGCGTTTTATATAGAAACTAAAATCGACCGAAGGTATAACATCAATGGTGCCGCACACTTATTGGGTTATATGGGTGAGGTGAGTGAGAAGGAACTCGAGAATGATTGGTATTATAAGCCTGGAGACATCAAAGGGATAACTGGGTTAGAGAAATCTTATGAGCAATACCTAAGAGGTATTAAAGGTAAGAAAGTGGTATTGGTAGACAAGTTCAGTAAACAACAAGGAAGTTTTGCCGGTGGTAAGTTTGATAGCTTGCCTTCTGCCGGAGAGAATATCATTTCATCCATTGATCTTGAATTGCAAAATTATGGCGAACAATTGATGGCCAATAAAATTGGATCGGTGGTGGCCATAGAACCCTCTACTGGCGAGATTCTATGCATTGTTAACAGTCCAAATTACGACCCAAATTTGTTAGTAGGTCAGCAAAGAAATAAAAACTTTAGCGCATTATTGCTCGATCCAAGCAAGCCACTATTTAATAGAGCATTGAAAGCGCCATACCCTCCAGGTTCTACGTTTAAAACGGTGCAGGCTTTAATTGGTTTGCAGGAAGGCGTTTTAACTCCTGGTACCAGATATGCTTGTCATGGGGGCTATCATATGGGTTCTATTACAGTGGGATGTCACGCACATGCATCCCCTTTGGATTTGGAAAACAGTATAGCAAAGAGTTGCAATGCTTACTATTGCTACGTGTATAGAAGCATACTCGACAATCCTAAATATGGAAGTGTTCAGGAAGCTTATGTGCAATGGAGTAAATATCTCAATAGTTTTGGTATTGGTGTAAAGACTGGTATTGATTTGCCCGAAGAATCACCTGGTATTCTTAAAAAACCAGCCTATTTCGAGCGCGTTTTTGGTAAAAACTGGCGTTCGTCCAACGTAGTCTCCATGTCGATTGGTCAGGGTGAAATTGGTTTGACCCCTTTACAGATGGCCAATGTGGCGGCCATTCTTGCCAACAGAGGGTATTATTACACGCCACATGTTGTTAGATCTATTGGCGACAAGCATTTCGTTCCGGGCGAGTTTAAAACCAAGCATTATACCATGGTTAATAGCATGTATTTTGATTCTGTTATTGCTGGTATGGCTAAAGTTTGTATTCCGGGAGGCACTGCAGGAAGAACAGGGATAGAAGGCATAGAGATCTGCGGTAAAACCGGTACTGCCCAGAATCCGCATGGCGAAGACCATTCCATTTTTATCGCATTTGCACCACGGATTAATCCTAAGATTGCCATTTGTGTGATTGTTGAGAACGGTGGTTTTGGTGCTGATTACGCTGCCCCCATTGCTAATTTATTGATTGAGCGTTATTTGGCAACGGATAGAAAGCTACCATCAAGTAAGCCCGATATGCAAAAGCGCATGTTGAATGCTAATTTAACAGGTAAGAAAATAAGTGCTTCTGATTCCTTATTGCGAGCAAATTTTATCATCAAGTAATTTGGAAGAAAAGATACATATCGATTGGGTGAGTGTGATATTATATATTCTGATAGTGCTCTTTGGTGCTGTCAATATATATTCCGCCAATAGTGGGGTAGACGAGCCACTGGCTTTAGACTTTTCCAAAGAATATGGCAAACAGGTGATTTGGATTGGCATTAGTGCAGTCATTGTTTTCATGATATTGTTAACCGACTTTAAGTTCTTTAACTTTTCGGCTTATGGTATCTATGTTGTCATTATTGGGATGCTGCTGGTATTGTTGGCGACAGGTTCGTTTAACAAGGGTGCACAGGCATGGTTTAAAATTGGTGCTTTTAAATTGCAACCATCAGAGTTTGCTAAGTATGCAACAGCTTTGGCATTGGCTAAATTTCTGGGAACTTTTGATGTAAAATTTGAGGGTCGACGTAATCAATTAATTTGTTTTGGTATCATCTTACTGCCAATGCTTTTGACATTGTTGCAAAACGATACTGGTTCGGCCTTGGTGTTTGCTTGCTTTATTTTGGTGCTTTTTAGAGAAGGTCTATCAGGATGGTGGCTGATATTAGGGTTATACTTGGTTGTCATATTTGTGCTTACCATTTTGTTCCCTTCGTTTTATATACTTTTAGCATTGTTGATTTTGGTGTCTGTTTTGGTGTATTTTATTCGCAAACAAAGGCAATTGGTATTTGTTTCGGTATTAATTTTTCTATCCTCTGCAGTGTATGTATTGAGTTTGGATTTTGTATTCTCCAAGATTCTTAAACCGCATCAACAGCAACGGATATTGGTTACATTGAATCAGGATGTTGATCAATACTATCTTAAGAAATCGCAAGGGTTTAGCATCTTCAAATTTGAGCGCAAGAAAGACGAGAAAAAGGATTCTAAGCGCGATTACAGTTACAATGTTAGACAATCAAAAATCAGTATTGGCGCAGGAAGATGGCTGGGTAATGGGTTTAACAATGGTACACAAACCAAGGCTAAACTTGTGCCCGAACAGCATACCGATTTTATCTTTTGTACAGTGGGAGAGGAATACGGCTTTGTGGGTTCATCTTTGTTTGTTATTGTCTACCTGGTTTTCATAGGTCGGATATTCTTTTTGGCAGAGCGACAAAAGAATATTTTCAGTCGTGTTTTCGGCTATAGTACCGGTTCTATTTTATTCTTCCACTTCTTTGTCAATATCGGCATGGCCATAGGTGTTTTGCCGGTAATTGGTATTCCATTGCCATTTATGAGCTATGGTGGCTCATCTTTAATCAGTTTTAGCATGCTTTTATTTACCTTCCTTAAACTGGATGCCAACAGGGTAAATGAGATATCGCGACTGTACTAACTGAAATCCGTTTCGAAGTGGCTGATATCATTAGCCTTTACCACATCAAAACAAGTTCCGTTAAAACTTAATTCGTATAAGCAAAGGTTGGTATGGTGCCATTTTTCCATTTCATTTAGAGGCGTATTGGTAAGTAAGCAAAGAAAGCTTCTTATGGCTCTACCGTGCATACAGACCAGCACCAGATCTTCTTCGGGTTTGCTCATTAGATGTTTGAGGCCTTCCATCTGACGTTGGTACATGGCTACGGGTGTTTCGCCACCTTCCACTGTAATATCAAGTTCGCCATTACTCCATTTTAAAACTGTTTGGTGATACAATCGTGCATTTTCTGGATTGCTTTGAGCGCCTTCCATGATGCCCCAGTTGATTTCATTCAATGCTGCGAGAGCAGTATGTGGTATGCCATCTTCAATAAATTTACTGACACTTTGTTGCGCGCGTTTGAGTTGAGAGGTGTATACATGTTTATAGGGGTGGTTCTTGTAAGTATCGTAAAAGCGTCTGGCCTGATCTCTGCCGGTATCATTTAAATCACTGTCGATACCACTGCCCTGTATGATGTTTTTCAGGTTAAAGTCGGTCTGACCATGACGGATCAAATGGATGGTTTTTTGTATCTTTGTATTTTTATTTTCAGAAATGGGTTCCATATTTTACGATACTGCAAATATACAGCTCGAGTGGCTGAATGCCTACAACAAGGATACAATGGTAGAACATCTCGGTATAGAGTTTATCGAACTTGGAGACGATTATTTAAAAGCTCGTATGCCTGTTAATATCAGAACCGTTCAGCCACTTAGAATGTTGAATGGTGGCGCCAGTTTAGCCATGTCAGAATGCGTTGGTAGTATGGCTGCTAATTTGGTGTTCGACCGAACAAAATTTGTGGCATTGGGATTGGATCTCAATGGCAATCATTTGCGACCGGTGATGGAAGGTAATTGGGTGTATGCCATTGCCAAACCAATTCATATTGGTAATACTACTCAGGTTTGGGAGATTAAAATTGAAACAGAAGATGGTAAGCTGGCGCATATTAGCAGACTTACCATGGCCGTCAAGCAGCGCTAATGTCAGAGCAGGCACAAATTGTTTTTAGGATGCCCGATTCTGGGCAGATTTATACCTTACTATTGGGCGAGGGAGATGACCAGTTTGTGGTCCAGGCCTTCGACCGATTACAGGCCCCCATCTATTTAAGGGGCAGTTTTCATTCAATTACTGCCGAAGCGGCTACTGCCATTATTCAAGCCTGGACATTGCCAATCGCGCCAGAAACACCTGTACTTGAGCCTGATCATTACATAACACTTGTAGAGCAAAGCAAACATGCCATTGCTAAGGGTGAGTTTGATAAAGTGGTATTGGCCAGGCAAATCAGAATGAGTTCTGAAACACCATTAAGTGATTTGTTTACCAGTCTGGAAAAAGCCTATCCAGATGCTTTTGTATACGCGCTTTCAATAGGAACTCAAGTCATGGTGGGAGCCAGTCCTGAAACTTTGCTAAAGTTGGAAGCCGGGGCATTGAGTACGGAAGCATTGGGCGGTACTAAAACTCATGGTAGGTACACTGAAAAAGAATATCAGGAACATCAGCAAATTGTAGATTATATTACCAAGGGTATTGCACAGCTTCATTATCAATATGAAGTCAATTCAGTGCAAACCAGGGTTGCAGGCAAGGTAGAGCATCTGCGAAGCGAAATACAAATTGTTTCTAAAGGCTTGAAGCATGATTTAAATCTTTTGAAGGTTTTGCATCCAACTTCTGCGGTTTGTGGTTTGCCATTTGAACCAGCGATGACATTCATCAAAAATAATGAAGGATTCGACCGGAACTTATATGCCGGTTATTTGGGTGTAGTTAGAGGGAATGACAGTTTTAGGTTTTTTGTCAACCTAAGGTGTGCCAATGTGTTTGAAGGGGTTTATGAGTTAATGGCAGGTGCAGGTATCAACCATTTATCCAATGCCGAAGACGAGTTGGAGGAAACAAATAATAAGTTCAAAACCATTGCTCAATGGCTGAAATAAATTAATTTTGCTGTAAGAATTTACCTCCGTGCTAAAGTTAATCTTCAATATTTTTGTGGTGTATGCCATTTGGCAGTTGATTCGAATGATGTTTGCCGTTAATAAAACCCAGCAAAACTTTCATCAGAAAATGCGGGATATGGACAAAGAAATGTCTCAGCAACAGCAGCAGCAACACAAGAGCGGTAAAAAAGACAGCGGCGAAGGTGAGTACATCGACTACGAAGAAATCAAATAAAATTTCCAGGGCATAAAAAAGCCCCGTTTTCACAGGGCTTTCTCAGTAATATAATTCAGTTTAGAAATTATCCTGATCGATAACGATTGGATCTTTCATCACTTTAGATAAATCTTTTACGATGTCTTTAACCATTTTATCAATGGCAATCAATACCTGGTCGGTGCTCTTAAAGCCTCTGGTATTATTGGCGTAGTATTCGATATAGGTTTTAGTTGGTTTTTCAGAACCTTTCTCTACTGTGTTGTGAACGAAGTTGGTGAATTTGTATCTATACTTATCTTCTTTTACGCGGATTTCAATTTTAAAGGTTAGTGTACCCCATTCTTTTTTGGTGAAACTGTTAGAGCTGATATAAAGCGGCACTGTCGGTTTAATGACGATACGGCCATTTTCTCCATCCGGTTTCATGTCCTCAATGAGGATATCTTTAGGGAAGATATTGTCTTTAGGGTTGTTGGAAGCTCTGTAGTCTTTGATGTATTTCTGCATCAGGTAAAGTTTAGCTCTCATGTAAAGAGAGTCGATAGTACCTCCATCATAAACATCATTCGGCATTGGTTTAAATGGTACGATACCCATATAGGTGACCAGTTCGGTAATGGTATCCATTGGCGCTTTAAACCGCTCATATTTTTTATAAGTGGTTGGCATATCATCTGGATTCGCCGAAGTGGTAACAGTTTCAATGATGCCAGAAGACGAATCTGAATAGGAGGTAGAGTCGAAATTGTAGCTGGAACCAAAGGGATCGCTTTCAGGCTGAGCATTAGCGCTGATAAAGACGGTTGTGAAAATTAAGAAAAATAAAATTCTCATTGTGGTGTACTAACGTAAATATGACAATCTTATTACAAATAAGATACCATTTTTTTTATGAAGGGCAAATGTAGTAAATACTAATATATTTTTTACATAGTTTTTTGGGGCAAGTATTACCTTTGTGATTCATTCATGTTACAAAAAATCACGCGTATCGCAACCATTGTGTTTTTAGTAGTTTTTGTCGCTTCTTGTACGCACAAGAAAATCGCGAAGATGCCTACTCTCACAGTAAAGAACCACTCATTTTCGAATTACGATTCTGTTAAACTCACTCATATTAATCTGCACTTAAAAGTAGATTTTGATAAGCGGATTTTGAGTGGAAAAGCTGTATTAGACATTGAAAATACTTCTGCCTGTCAATATTTGATTTTGGATACTCGTCAGTTGAATATCGAGGATGTTATGTTGGATGATTCAGTTTCTGCGGCCTGGAGTTTGGGCGAAGAAACCCCAATTGTCGGTCGTGCGCTGGTAATTGCCCTGACGAAGAACACCCGTAAGGTAGCAGTGTATTATTCAACCCGACCGGATGCTGAAGCCATTATGTGGCTCAATCCTGAGCAGACACTAGGCAAGAAACATCCTTTTATGTTTACTCAAAGTCAGGCTATTTTAGCTCGTACCTGGGTGCCATGCATGGATGTGCCAGCAGTACGATTTACCTATTCTGCCGATATAGAGTGCGATTCAAAGTATTTGCCTTTAATGAGTGCTACTAATAATTTCAAGCGTAATACCACTGGTCGCTACCACTTTGATATGCCACAACCTATTCCAAGTTACTTAATGGCCCTGGCTGTGGGTAATATTGAGTTTCAGGCCCTCAGTAATAATACAGGTGTGTTTGCTGAGCCGGAAATGTTGAAGAAAGCTGCCAACGAATTTTCTGAATTGCCTGTCATGGTTGCAGCGGCCAGTAAATTGTATGGCGAGTATGCGTGGGGTCGCTACGATATTTTGGTACTACCGCCTAGTTTTCCGTTTGGAGGCATGGAAAATCCGCGCCTGACCTTTGCCACACCAACTGTGATAGCAGGCGATAAGAGTCTGGTGTCATTGGTGGCACACGAACTGGCGCATAGCTGGAGTGGTAATTTGGTGACCAACAGAACCTGGGAAGATTTTTGGTTAAACGAGGGATTCACCGTGTATTTCGAAAGTAGAATTATGGAAGCAGTATACGGAAAATCCTATGCCGATATGTTGATGGCTTTGAGTGTGGGCGAATTAAACCATACCCTCGAAACCCTGATGAAGGAAGGTCCCGGCGATACCAAACTAAAACTGAATCTTAAAAATCGCAATCCTGATGATGGTGTTTCCGATATCGCTTATGTAAAAGGCGCGATGTTTTTATACTACCTCGAATCCTTATACGGTCGTAAGGTTTTTGACGATTTCCTGAACGCTTACTTTAGCCATTTCAAATGGCAAACAGTGACTACCGAAGAGTTTATAGCATATTTCAATAGTCACATGTCTAAGTGGCCAAAGATTAAGCCCGATTTAAATGCTTGGATCTATGATGTTGGCTTGCCTTCAACTTGTCCTAAGATTGTCAGTCAGGAATTGAGTAGGGTAGAGAAGATGGCTGAACTGATCAATACTGAAAAGTCTTTAAAAGCTTTGGATACTGCCAGATTTACCACCCAACACTGGTTGCATTTGTTCAGGCATTTAGAAGCAGATTCTATTAAAAATTTGATGGCGGATATGGATAAAACATACAATTTGTCTGCCAGCACCAACAGTGAAATACAATGCGACTGGTATTTGTTGTGTATATCTAATCAATATACGGCTGCAGATCCTTATCTCGAAAAATACCTGATGGAAGTAGGTCGAAGAAAGTTTTTGGAGCCATTATACGAGCGACTGGTAGAGACCCCAGAAGGTAAAGAGAAGGCTAACAAAATATTTAATAAGGCCTACAAGGGATACCATGCTGTATCGCGTAATACCATCAAAGAGATATTGGCTAAAAGTTCTGTAAAATAAAAGCCAATATTCGGCGTTTCAAATAACAATGAGGAATGTAGTTTTTGGGTTTGGGATTTTGTTGTTGGTCTTAGGTTTTTCGTTTGCAGATCAGACGCAACCAAAGCCGGTGAAGAAAGCGGTGCCAACGACTGCTGTAACTACTTTGGATGCTGCTCTTAAGTCGGTTCAAGCGTCCATTCAATCCTCTAAATTTACTCAGGCCAGTAACGATTTAAGGAAGTATTTACTCATATATCCTGCCAACACCGAGTTGTTGAAATTGAAACGGCAATTGGTATTGGCGGATTATAAAGCCAATGTTGTATCACTAAGTGCGATTGAATTAGTGATGGAACGCAATAAGAACATCAATAAATGCGATGCGGGAAAAGTGAGTGCAGAATCCGATAAACAATTAATTCAGCGCATTAATTATGTGCGACGATTGGCGGGCTTATATGATTCGTGTGTCTTGGATCCAACACTTAATAAGAAGGCACAACATGCGGCCTATATGATGGATGTGAACAATCAACTCAGTCATACACCTAATAGTTCATGGAAATGTTATACTAAAGAAGGCGCAAGTACAGCAGTTAGCAGCAATTTGTCTTTGGGCTATGGCTTTATCGATGCTTTGATGGGACAGATTGAAGACAATGGATTAGGGAACGATGCGGTTGGTCATAGACGTTGGATATTAAATCCGGAGAACAACGTTTTCGGTCACGGTAGTACCGACAATGCCATGTGTTTGTTCGTTATAGGTACATATAACAAGACTTTATCCAAGACCATTAGTATTCCAGATACGCAATTTGTTGTATGGCCATCAGCTGATTATTTTCCGTTAAAACTGATTCCTGAGCGTTGGAGTTTTTCTCTGAAAGGGGCTGAGTTTGAGCAGGCAAGTGTTACTGTTAATGCAGCAGGTAAGCCGTTAAAAGTGATAAAGGAAAAGCCAGCCTATGGTTATGCCATGAACACATTGGTATGGAAGGTGCCGGGTGTTAGCAGTGTGAATGTAGCTTACACGGTTAGAATAAAAAATGTAAAAGTTTACAACACCGAATTAGGCAAGTACCAGATGAAATCATTTACTTATTCAGTAACCCCTGTCAGCGAAGATTAATTAACGGCGCACCAATAACGCCACCGACTCGACATGGTGGGTATGTGGGAACATATCAACAGCCTGAACTTTCTTAACTATGTAATGCTCTGAAAGGAGAGCGATATCGCGTGCCTGAGTGGCAGGATTGCAGCTCACATACACGATTCTATCTGGTAGTAGTTCGTTGATTTTGGTTACTACATCCGGGTGCATACCGTCGCGTGGTGGATCGGTTATGATCACTTGAGGTTTGCCATGTCTGGCGATGAGATCATCATTTAACACCAATTTCATATCACCGGCATAGAAACTTGTATTATTAATGTTGTTGAGTACCGCATTTTCTTTCGCATCCAAAATGGCGGCTTCGACATATTCTATGCCCACAACAGCTGCAGCTTTAGCAGCTACAAACTGAGCGATAGAGCCAGTTCCGGTGTATAAGTCGTAAACAATTTCAGAGCCAGTCAAGGCAGCAAACTCGCGTGTAATTTGATACAATCTCAAAGCCTGAGCCGCATTGGTCTGGAAAAATGACTGAGGGCGAATTTTGAACTTTAAATTCTCCAGAGATTCTATGAGGTAGCCATGACCTTTGAGCGTTTTTACTTCGAGGTCCGACCAGGTGTCATTTTTCTTCTCGTTAATCACATAGCACCATTCGGTCACCATGTTAAGTTGAGGCATAACGGCATCAAGAAGAGATTCTGCCAGTTCGGAATTATTTTCGCCGACCACTAAAACGACCATCCATTCGCCTGCCGTATTGCATCTCAGCATTAGGTTGCGCAAGAAGCCTTTTTGTTCGCGGATATCAAAGAAACTGATGCCCATGTCGATGGCGGTGTGTTTGATAGTATCGCGAATGACGTTGGCTGCCTGTGGTGCCAAAAAACAAGCCTCTAAGTCGAGCACTTTGTCAAACATGCCCGGAATGTGAAAACCCAAGGCAGGTAAGCGTTTAGGATTGTTTTTGTCGAAATGTTCTTCCCAGGCTTTGTTGCTGAAGGTAAATTCGAGTTTGTTGCGGTAATGGAAGATGTCTGAGCAACCGAGAATAGGCAGAAATTCTTCCACTTCTGCTTTAGCAATGCGCTGAAGATCGTCTTTAACCTGAGTGTCTTTAAAAGACAATTGCGACTCATATTGCACATGTTGCCATTTGCATCCACCGCATTTGCCAAAATGCGAACAAGTAACCTGAGTGCGAATTGGAGAAGCTTCGATGAGTTTAACCAATTCGGCTTCTGCGTAGCTTTTTTTCTGTTTAGTAACTTTGATATCCGCTACATCACCGGGAGCAGCAAAGGGTATAAAGATAACTTTACCATCGTGTCTGGCAATAGCTTTGCCTTCTGCTGCAGCAGCTGAGATGTTGACCGATTCGAGTAAAAAGGACTTTTGTTTATGTTTTCTGGACAAGACTGTAGTGACTTCTATTAAATTATTCCTGAATAGATTTGTTCAATACAATATTGAAAGTCGTGGTGTCCATATAGCCAGAGTAAGGCTCAATTTTGCTGGAGTTTTCAAGGTCTTTCCATACAAAGGTCATCGGATAACCAGGGATTCTGCCACCTCTGTTGAGGTATGTTGCCAATTGATCAGAGTTCATAACCTGACCATTGACGGTATGGTTGGCGTTTACTTCAGGATTGAATTTTACGGCAACAGCATATTTCTTCATTTTAGCTACAATGTTTTTGTTTTCGTAAGTTTGTTTGTCCATTACCTTGCACCAGTAGCACCAGTCGGTATACACATCCACTACCAGAATTTTCTTTTCTTTTTTGGCTTTTGCGTATCCATCGGTCATAGAATACCAGGTAAGTTTTTCTGTATTTGCGGCTGTGGCCGGTTTAGCATCGCCATCACCTTCTTTAGGTTTTTTGGCTTTGGTTTTCTTTTCGGTTTTCTTAGTAGGTTTTGGCTGGCTTTCAGTGAAAGAAGCTGAAATAATACCAATGGCCAATACTGAAGTTAAGGCAATAAAAGTGAATTTACGAAACATAAGATTTCTTTTATACAAAAATAACCAAAAATAAGGCCAAAAAAAAATTTTTAAAACTGCGTCAAAATTTCGTCACACAACTAACAAAATAAGGCAATTTGCGTTATATTTGTCTGATGCCTTCGACGCAAAATATTCTGATAGAGAAACTGGATGAGTTTATACGCAAGTATTACATCAACCGTTTTGTTCAGGGTTTGCTGATAAGTATTGGTGGTTTGCTGGCCTTTTTTTTAGTTGCAAGTTTGCTCGAGTACTTTGCTCATTTTGGAAATGGATTTAGACGATTTTTGTTTTTTGGCTACCTTGTTTTTGCAGCTGTTGTTATCGCCATTTATTGGGTGCAGCCATTGTTAAAACGATTTAGTATTGGTAAACGCATCAGTTATAGCGAGGCATCAGAGTTAATTGGTTTTCATTTTCCTGAGATCAAAGATAAACTGCTGAATACACTTCAACTTCAAGAACAGGCTACACATTCTGATAACGAATTGTTAATTGCCAGTATCAATCAGCGTATCGAAAAACTTAGTCCTTTTACATTTTCTTCAGCCATCGATTTAAAACAATCTGCCCGTCAGTATGGTCGCTATACCGCATTACCACTGGGTGTTTTGGTGTTCATTTTGATTTTTCAGAGTAGTATGATTACCAAGCCGGCAGAGCGCATCATTGGTTACGATAAACAGTTTGCACGCGAAGCGCCTTTTGAGTTTGTACTCAAAAACGCCAGTCTGAAAACGCTTAAAAATTCGGATTATAAGTTTGAATTGGAAGTAAAAGGCAAGCAATTGCCAGCTACAGTTTATATTGAAATTGATAAACACCTGATTAAAATGGAATCCAACGGTAAGAATCAGTTTGTTTACGAAATGGCCAATTTGACGGCCAGTCATACTTTTAGTTTTACCGACGGCGATTACCATTCTAATACATACGAACTGGAGGTGCTGCCTAATCCAACTTTGTTGGGTTTTAAAGTGCAGCTGACTTATCCGGAGTACATTCACAGAAAGAATGAAGTGCTCAACAATGTGGGGGATTTTACGGTGCCGGAAGGAACACAGGCAGAATGGCTAATAGAAACAAAAGATGTGGAGGCAGTGAAATTTGCCTTTGCCGGTCAGGATGCACAGGTTAGCAAACAAGACGAGGTATACACGGTGAAGGCTAAAGTCATGCGACCGATTAATTACACCGTGCAATTGCTCAATAAATACATCGTAAATCACGATACCATGCAGTATGCTATTCAGGTAATCAATGATCGACACCCTGGCATTGCGGCAGAACAGAAAAAAGATTCCATTAACCCTTTCATCGTTTATTTTTACGGCAAAGCCGATGACGATTATGGTATCAGTCGCTTGAATTTTGTATACAAGAACCTCAGCAGTGGCAGTGCTTTAAAATATTTACCGGTAAATATTGGCAAGGGTAGTGATGAAATTTTTTATTACATGATTGATTTGCGATCATTAGTGAAGGGCGATGGCGATGAACTGGAATACTATTTTGAAGTATGGGACAATGATGCTGTAAATGGTAAGAAATCCAGCAAGAGTCAGGTGTTTAAAACCCAGGCACCTAGCGAGCAAAGCTTAAGAAAGGAAACTGAGAGTGGAAATAAGTCGTTAAAGAGCAAGATGGCTCAGATGATGAAAGATTTGGAGACCATGCAAAAACGCGGATCTGAATTGAAACGAGAGTTGTTAGACAATGAGCAAATGGATTGGCAGCAGCAGCAGAAATTGAAAGAGTTTATTGCCGAGCAAAAGAAGCTAGAGCAGAAGGCCGAGGAATTGAAGCAAGAGAATGCTCAACAAAATCAGAAGCAAGAAAATATTGAGCCATTGGATGAGGAATTGTTGAAGAAGCAGCAAGAGCTTGATAAGTTGATCAATTCTATTATGACACCAGAGATGAAAGATTTGGTGAAAAAATTGGAAGAGATGGTGAAGCAACAAAATAAAGATGCTATTCAAAACCAGTTGGACAAGATGAAGTTGAACAACGAGCAGATCAAGAAAGAGCTTGATCGCAGTTTGGAGCAATTTAAGCAGCTGGAGCTAGAGAAGAAGATTAATGAGCAAACCAACGCATTGCAAAAACTGGCAGAGAAGCAGAAAGAGCTCTCGCAGAAAACTCTTGATAAGACAGAGTCCAAAGAATCGTTGAAGCAGCAGCAAGAGGCCTTAAATAAAGAATTTGAGGCCCTTCAAAAGGAGATTAAAGAAACCGAAGAGAAGAATAAAGCACTTGAAACGCCTTTGGATATGGAAAGTACAGAAAAGGATCAGCAGGATATTGAACAGAACATGAATGAAAGTTCTGAGAGTATAGAAAAGAAACAAAATAAAAAGGCCAGCGATGCTCAGAAAAAGGCAGCAGATAAGATGGAAGAGATGGCAGCTAAAATGAAAAAATCGCTGGAGCAGGCCCAGCAAGAACAGGAGGAAGAAGACTATTATACATTAAGACAGATTTTAGAAAATTTGATCGAATTAAGTGTTCAGCAAGAAACCTTAATGGATCAAATGAAGGAAAATCGCACATACAGTCCGAAGTTTGTTGAACTAAGCGCCAAGCAACAAAAATTGAAGGAGAGTGCCAAGATGGTGGAAGACTCCCTTTTGGCTTTGAGCAAGCGTCAGATCCATATTAAGAGTTTCGTCAATAAAGAGATTGGCAATGTTAATTACTACATGAATGCGGCCATTGAAGACTTTAGTAAAGTGGCAGTGTCTCGAGGATTGAGCAATCAGCAATATGTAATGACCGGTTTAAACAATCTGGCATTGATGTTAAGTGAGTCGCTGAAGAACATGCAAGAAAGTATGAAAGAGAAGAAGAACGACGGCAATTCACAGTGTAAAAATCCAGGTAAGAAGAAAGGCAAAACCGGCAATGAAGGCAAGCCAAAGAAGATGGGAGGTATGAAGCAAATGCAAGACGAACTGAGCAAGCAATTGCAGCAGATGAAAGACGGCAAACAGCAACAAGGCACGAATCCGAATAGCGAGGCTTTTGCTAAAATAGCAGCCAAACAAGAAGCCATTCGTCGCGAGATAGAGCGTTTGCAGAAGCAATTGAACGAGGCCGGTAAACCAGGATCTTTGGGTGATTTGGAAAAGACCAAACAATTGATGGAACAGCAGGAGCGCGATTTAGTGAATAAGCAAATCACACCTGAAACCATGCGACGCATGAAGGAAATAGAAACCAGAATGTTAGAGCATGAGAAGGCCGAAATGGAGCAGGAGATGGACAATCAGCGCGAAGCAGAACAGGCAAGCGAAGTAAAGCGCGAGATGCCTCCAGCAATAAAAGAGTACTTGGAGAAGAAAGCTAAGGAGATGGAGTTATTGCGCAGCGTTCCAAACGAGCTGTCGCCATATTATAAAGACCGTGTAAGAGTATATTTCCAAAAATTAGGTAATGTCTGAGTCGTTTTCAATTTTATGTCTGGAGACATCGTCTCAGATTTGTTCGGTATCTGTGGTGCAGGCTAATGGGGCATTTCACGTCAGTTCAGAAAGGGTTCAGAACCATGCCGAAGTGTTGATGGATTTGATTCAGCAGGCAATGGACAAGGCTTCCATAGGTATGCAGGATCTATCTGCTATAGCATTGAGTGACGGTCCGGGTTCTTACACCGGACTGCGAATTGGCAGCAGTACGGCCAAGGGCTTGTGTTTTGCTTTGCAGATTCCTTTAATCAAGGTTAGTACATTAGAAGCTTTAGCCAAAGCAGTAAGTATGAAAACCCATAAAGCTTTTATTTGGCCGATGATAGATGCCAGAAGAATGGAAGTATATCACAGTATTTACAATCCGACTTTAAAGTGCCTCCAGGCACCCAATAATGGCATTGTTGATATGGTGGGTTTCGTGCCAGATTGGTTGGATTTGGGTACAACTGTTATTTGTGGGGATGGTGGTAAGAAAGCAGCTGATTATTTATCTTGTGAATTTATCGATGTTCAGCCGAATTCGGCGCATTTAAGTGCATTGGCGGTAAGCGCCTTTGAGCAGCGGGCTTTTGTCGATACGGCAAGTTATGAGCCATTTTATTTAAAGCAGGCCAATATTACGGTGCCGAGTAAGAAATTGTAAACCTAGCAGGTCTAGACCTGCTAGGTCGCTTTTTGTAAAAATCTTTCTACATAATCCAAAAACACTTTCTATTGTTTCTTCTCTAATTTCTTCCATTGGTTTTTTCAATGGTTTTTATCTATTTACTTGAAATTTAGCAGTTTGTGCAAACTTCATCTTCTTCATATGCAATGATGCAAACCCCAGGAGATTTTGATGAGAAAAGTCAGGGCATAAAAAAAGCCTTCCCGTTTGGGAAGGCTTTTTAATATCATCATTTCAATTATTGAATTTTCAGTTCGATGGTGTTTTTAGATTCGGTACCAGCATTGTAGTTGGTAACGATTCTGTCACGAGAGATACCGAATTTTTCAGTTAAGAATTTAACGATTTCGTCCATGCAACGGGTGTTGGTAGCCGCGTTGTATTTAGAGCTCTTACCGGCAGGACCGTTGATCACTAATTTCTTATCTGGGCATTGTTTCATTTTGTCAACTACAGAGTAAAGCATATTTTTTACTTCTTTAGTTAAGCAGTTGCTGCTGATAGAGATTGGAGGGAAAGCAACGTTGTCGCAGCTGCAGCAAAGTTTGATTTCAACACCATTAGCATCTACTAATGCACCTGGAGAAGAGTTTAATTCTCTGTCTCTGTGGTCAGGAATATTGTCGCCGTCGCTATCAATAGCAGCACCGGTTACAGGATCAACAGTTGCACCTTTGTCGGTGAAAGGCTCTTGGTCTTGGCAATCTGGAACACCGTCCATATCAGAGTCAACAGCCATACCGTTACCGTATACCATACAAGAATCTGGAGTCTTATTGTCTTGGTCGAAGCAGTTAGATACATGGTCTTTATCATCATCCACACCTAAGCAGTCAGTTTTCTTTTTAACATCAGCCATTTGGTCGTAGATAGATTCTACCGGACTTAACCAGTCGTAGTGTTGAGCGTTTTTAGCGCCGAATTTGTAACCTAAGCTTGCACGGATGAAAGCGTAAGAGTCAAACCATCTGTTTTGCCAAATGGCAGTGTTGTATACATCAACATCATCACTTCTCAACCAGGTATGACGGTACTCTAAACCTAAGTCAAATTTAGAACTTAAGTAGTGTTTCAAACCGATACCGTAAGGAATCATGAATTTTCTGTCTTGGAATTCTTCAGTAACTTCTTTACCTAAGTTTGGATTAGGAGTACCAGTACCGAAGTATGAAGTCAGGTAGTAGTCGCCTAAGAACAATCTTTGGTCTACGAAAGTGGCTTTAGATTTGAACGTAGTTTGACCAATACCGGCGTACAAGTACATTTGAGTTTTACGCAATGGACGTAAGAAAGAGATATTACCCAATGTGAAATGACCTTGTAAGCTCCACTCCTGCACCATGCTGGTGAATCTGAAGTTGTCTTTAAACAAAGTTGGGTTTTGTAAGTCTCTCTGACCTCTTAATTTACCGTAGTTGAATTCACCTCTTAAAGCAAATGTTTGAGATACTGAGTATTTTACAAATGGAGATACTGCCCAGCCTAATTGTTTTTTGTCAGCATCACCGTTGAAGAGTGATGTACCAGCCATCAAACCAACTGTGAATTTCTTAGCTCTTCTGTCCATGTAGTAAGAAGAATTAAGGCTTTGCCCAGAATCTGATTGTTTGCCAGCCACCCATTTAGTTTTAGCATGCGGGTGACGCTTCCAAGTGGAATCTGTTGGGGCAGTTGTCGCAAATGCTGACACTGTGGCCAGGCATAAGCTTAAAATTGTCATTTTGAGTATTTTCATTTTGAAATGATTTTTCAATATAATTGCCGCAAAAATACACAATCTTTACACAAAAAACAATTAAATATCAGAAAAATTTAAGTGACTATGGTTAGTTTTGATACTTAAGTAACATTAAAACAATTAGTTATAGGCAAATAACATGCCCTTCAGAATTGTTTAACTTTGTGCTGTTTTTTACACTAAAGACGACATCTCTGAACTTTATTAACATCTCCAAAGTATCCACTTTCCGTTCCTGTATACTGTTGATATTAAATAAATTGAGTTTTATGTCTTTCAATTTTTCAAACTCTTGTCCACTTTTTGCAATGCCTGCTTCCTTGATGGCTTTATCCACATTTTTCAAGTGTTTTTCGTACACTTTTCCTGCTTCTACAAGTGGTTTTAGTTCGCTTCCAACATTCTGAGCAGTAATGTTTTGAATCTTTGAACGCAGCTCATTAAATGCCGTAATTTCTGCACTTAAATCAAGCACATTTCCGGTCAGTATTTCCAGCAATTCTTCGTCGTTCTTAGTTGTTAACACTTGTAGGGGGGAGATATGCCTTTTTTCAAGCCATTGCATGGTTTTTTGCGGACTTATCCACACACTTGGTCGCAAAACTAGGGTTGGATGACTTATCATGTTGTTAGTCATTACTTTATGCAACTGTATCCAGTACGTGATTTCTGCATTTCCGCTTATGTAGGCTATATTGGGCAAAATGGTTTCCTGATACAAGGGGCGCAACATGGCGTTGGGACTAAATCTTTCAGGAAATTCTGCGATATGCGTTTTAATAGCGCTGGATTCGGCTATGATACTGCCATCAAGAGTCTTGTAAAAATTGTCTTCTAACACAATTCTCTGGCGCTTGCCGCCGTATAAATAAAAGCAATTGATGGGTCGAACGTTCAATTGGGTGCTAAACCCTTTTTCGAGCATGTTTTTACTCACTTCTTCGAAGGTGGTATAATTGCTTTGCTCTATTAAATCCTGCTCAATTACCGAGATGAATTCTTGTTTGAAAACCTTGTTATCGCCGTTGACACAGATGACACCGTATGCGCCCATAAAGGCATTTACCACCCTGATAGTGGCTTCGCTTAAATTCTCAGAACTGCTGTAAATGGCCTCAAATTCTGCTAATAATTTAATCTGTTCCTCATTGAGGTTGACAGCACTGCCAATGGCTTCAATCACTTTTTTTACACTGTCTGTTTTTAATCGTCCACAGGCATCACCAGGCGCAGTATCCCATGTAAAAGTTTGGTTAAACAGTTTGGTGTTTTTGATCTCGTCGAAGTCGTGGTCTTCAGAAGCCGGCCAGTACACCGGAACAAAGTTTTTATCCGGGTATTCGGCTTTCAAAGCTTCGCAGTAATCTACCAAAGCTAGAATTTTATAAATCACAAATGCGGGTCCGAAAAACAGGTGTAATTGCTGACCACTGCACACGGTAAAAGTGTTAGATGCTTTGAGTAGTTCTATGTTGTCCCAAACTTTGGTATCAACATGTTCTTTCTCTGCTATAGCGCTGTATTGTTGATGCAGTTGATCATGCAGTCTTTGCCTGTTTGCTACCGGGAAATTGGCTTTGCCGGCGATGGCTTTTTCGAAACTAAAATAGGGATGTTGCTCACCCAAAAGTGCCTTCATCTCAGCTGTTTGCTCTACAAAAGCTTTTGTAGTAACAGTCAGCATGCCCGTTTCAGACAGTTTAAAGTTCATTAGGCAAGTTTACCGATTAAATCGAAAGATTCGGCATCTGTGATAATAATATTGGCGAAATCACCAAGTCTGACAAAGTTTTCAGAGGCATTCACCAATACTTCGTTATCAACCTCAGGTGAATCGGCTTCAGTGCGACCGACAAAGTAATTGCCTTCTTTTCTGTCGAACAATACTTTATATGTTTGACCCACTTTTTCTAGGTTTTTCTTCATGGAAATTTCTTCCTGAAGGGCCATCAATTCAGCAGCTCTGGCTTCTTTTACCTCGGCCGGAACATCATCTTCGAGGGTATGGGCATGGGTATTTTCTTCGTGCGAATAGGTGAACACACCCAGACGATCGAATTCAAAGTCTTTCACAAATTGTTTCAACTCTTCGAAGTCGGTTTCCGTTTCACCGGGATGTCCTACAAGGATGGTTGTTCTCAGAGTGATGCCTGGTACTTTTTCGCGGATGGTATTCAGTAATTCATATGTGCGACGTTTGGTGATACCACGACGCATGGCTTTGAGTACATTGTCCGAAATATGTTGAACCGGAATATCCAGGTAGTTGCAGATATTGGCTTTTTCGGCCATCACTGGCAAAATGTCTTCAGGGAATTGAGATGGGTAGGCGTAATGCAAACGGATCCAGTCTAAACCTTTTACGTCTGATAATTGAAGCAACAAGTCTTTCAGGCGACGTTCGCCATACAGATCCAAACCGTAATAGGTGCTGTCCTGAGCGATGAGCATGATTTCCTTAGTGCCGTTTTTCACAAGGTTTTCGGCTTCCAGAACAATCTGTTCAATCGATTTGCTGACATGTTGGCCGCGCATCAAAGGGATAGCGCAAAAAGAGCAAGGACGGTTACAGCCTTCGCTAATTTTGAGGTAGGCATAATGCTGAGGGGTGGTGGTTAAACGTTCACCAATCAGTTCGTGCTTATAATCGGCGCCCAAAGTTTTCAATAGGTTGGGCAGTTCGAGTGTGCCAAAATAAGCGTCTACCTGAGGGATTTCGTTTTCGAGTTCGTCTTTGTAGCGGTGGGATAAGCAACCTGTTACATAGAGTTTATCAATTCTGCCGGCTTCTTTCTCGCCGACATATTGCAAAATGGTATCGATACTTTCCTGTTTGGCGTTATCAATAAATCCGCAGGTGTTAACCACTATGATATTGGCATCATTTTTTTCGGATTCGTGGGTCGCAGCCATGTCGTTGCCTTTCAGCTGACTCAGTAGCACCTCACTATCGACAAGGTTTTTACTACAGCCCAGAGTAACGATGTTGATTTTATTGGGTTTTATAGATTTTGTCCGCATGTTTATACTTCAAATAATGAATTAACAAATTCGGCAGGTTTAAAGCGTTTAATATCGTTGATGCCTTCGCCAACGCCGATGTAGCGTACTGGAATTTTAAACTGGTCGCTGACACCCAAAACCACACCACCTTTAGCGGTCCCATCCAGTTTGGTGAGAGCCAGAGAACTTACTTCGGTAGCGGCTGTAAAATGTTTGGCTTGTTCGAAGGCATTTTGCCCGGTAGAGGCGTCAAGCACCAGCATGACATCGTTCGGAGCAGATGCTATCACTTTGCTCATCACACGTTTGATTTTACTCAATTCGTTCATGAGATTAACTTTATTGTGAAGTCGACCGGCGGTATCGATGATAACGATATCGTATTGTTCATCGCGTGCCTTGGTTACAGCATCGAAGGCCACGGCTGAAGGATCGGTATTCATGCCATGCGAAATGAAGTCGCAGCCAACGCGCTTACTCCAAATCTCCAGCTGATCAACGGCGCCTGCTCTAAAAGTATCGCCAGCAGCAAGAAGCACTTTTTTGCC
>JACCDI012180370.1_pt1 | contig 22913 bp, 19 predicted proteins | sample 7442791 | NCBI WGS metagenome assembly JACCDI01 (sample SAMN15323434, study PRJNA562643) | freshwater metagenome | isolation source: river surface water | place: USA:Blue River Watershed | collected 2017-08-15
AGAAACGAATTAAAAAAGCTAAATTTACACTTTATAAATTTTAGATAAGAATTAGTATGCCCACATTACAATTTAAAGGAAAAAATATCATTTGGAACCACCATTTAAGTGTTCCTTACCATACATTAGAAGAAGTTGAAGACTTGCATTTTCAGCCAGAAAAAGGCAACGGCAACCTTATAATTGAGGGCGATAATCTTGTTGCCCTAAAAGCTTTACTACCTGAATATGCAGGAAAAGTAAAGTGCATTTATATAGACCCACCATATAATACAGGAAATGAAGGTTGGGTATATAATGACAAAGTAAACAGCCCACTCATTAATAATTGGCTAGGAAAAACAGTTGGTACAGACGACCTAACACGCCACGACAAATGGCTTTGCATGATGACACCAAGATTAAAAATGTTGCGGGATTTATTAAGTGATGATGGGGCTATTTTTATAAGTTTAGATGATAATGAAATTTTTCATTTCAAACTATTGATGGATGAAATTTTTGGAGAAGAAAACTTCATTTCCAATACAATAAGAATTACAACAAAGAGAGTAAAAGGTGATGCACAGAATATAAATAAAATACACGATTATTTGCTAATTTATTCAAAAACTGAAAGTTATAAAACTTCACATAGAATAAATACTGAAAATGATATATATAATTTAGAAGATGAACACTTATTTTCTCGTGGCAAATATTTATTAAGACCTTTGGATAATGGAAGTATTAGTTATTCAAAATCTTTAGATTATGAAGTAAAAGCACCTGACGGTAGTGTTATTGTAGCAGGAGGAGATATTGAAAAAAGGAATCAAAGATTATTAAATCCAAACTCAAAAGACTGGTGTTTTAGATGGAATGAAAAAAAATTAAAATGGGGTATTGAAAATGATTTTATAGTCATTAAGAAAAATGGTGATAATAGATATAGAGTATATTTCAAAATATATGAAAATGTAGATAATAAATTACAACCAACTAAAAAATTTGATAATTTTTTAAGTGTATTAGATAATTTATATAATAATCAAGGAACAACTGAAGTGAAAAAACTTCTTGAAAATAAAAATTTCGACTATCCAAAACCAATTACACTACTTAAAGAAATAATCTTTATGTCTTGTGATTCAGATTCAATAATACTAGATTCTTTCGCGGGGAGTGGTACTACAATGCACGCTGTAAACGAATTGAATAAAGATGGAGGAAATCGAAAATGTATATTAGTACAAATGAAAGAAGACAATGCAAATGAACCTGATAAAAATAACTGTAAAGATATTACAAGAGAAAGAAACAAATTAGCAATAGAAAAGTTAGGTTACGAAAGTGGTTTTAAATATTTAAAAGTAGGTACAGCCATTGACCTTGAAAAAATGCTGGAAGGACAATTGCCTACTTATGAACAATTTGCAAAATACATTTATTATTTAGGTACAGGCGAGCATTTGGCAGAAACTCAAAACATAAATGCTTCAACTCATTTTGTAGGTACTCACGGAGCAAAAGCATTTTATTTAATTTATGAGCAAGATTTTGATGCGTTGTGTAAAATGGCGTTAAACCTTTCTATTGCCGAAGAAATTGTGCAACATAGTCCAAACAAACGCAGGGTAATTTATGCTCCAGCTTGTTTTTTAGACAGCGATTATATGGAAGAAAAACAAATAGAATTTGTATCTATTCCTTACAATTTATTTGAAAGACAAACGAATTAATCACTCTTATGGAAAATATCCTACCAACAATTTCTCAAAGTTTAGTCGAAAATATTAAAAACATTTTATTTTCGGCTCGCCATACTATTACCAAAGAAATAAACCAAACCTTATTAACAACCTATTGGTACATTGGCAAAGAAATAGTAGAAATGGAAAGTCGTAATAATATAGATTCTACTACTTCTCGACAAATTATTTTGCAGCTGTCAAAACAACTTACCAATGAAATAGGAAAAGGATTTTCAAGGTCTAATTTGTTTAACATGCGAAGATTTTATTTAGAATATGAAAGTGTCCAGTCAGTGACTGGACACATCAGTTGGACACATTTAAGTGAACTTTTAATCATAGAAGATAGAAACAAAAGAAGCTTTTATGAGAAAGAAACCAGCAATGCCCGATGGTCGGTGAGAGAATTGAAACGCCAAATAGATAGTTCTTTATACGAACGACTATTACTATCTCAAGGTATAAATACTCAAGAAAAAGTTTTAGAATTAGCTCGAAAAGGACAAGAAATTGCAAAACCAGAAGATATAATAAAAGATCCTTATGTGTTTGAATTTTTAGGAATACCAGAAAGCAAACCACTATTAGAAAAAGATTTAGAAGGAAAATTAATTCGCCATATTGAAGATTTTTTATTAGAATTAGGAAAAGGTTTTATGTTTGTGGGTTCACAACAACGCATCACGATAAATAACACTCATTATTATGTAGATATGGTATTTTATAATAAAATACTAAAAAGTTATATTTTGATAGAACTTAAAACTACAAAATTGAATATAGCCGATGGCGGACAATTAAACACTTATTTAAACTATTATAAAACAGAAGTAAATGACCAAGATGATAATCCACCGATAGGAATAATTTTATGTGCAGAAAAAGATGAAATTACGGCTGAATATATTTTGGGAGGTTTTGAAAACAATCTATACGCATCAAAATATACTTTTATTATGCCAAATAAAGAAGAACTAATTGAAGAAGTAAAGCAGGTTGTAAATTCATTAAAAGACGGAGTATAAGTATATGTATTTAAAAAAATATCAACAAAGGGTAATTAGTGAAATCAAAGAATTTCTAAAAGTAGCTAAAGAAACCAAAAGCGAATTTGAATTAGTTTTAACTAACCCACATATTCCAGAAGTTCAAAAAAAGTTGATGGCTTCTAGTATGAACTATGTTCAGACCACTCACGACAAATTAAAACTACCTTATACAGACAGTTGCAAAAACGGTTTTGATAAATTTTACCCAAGAGTAAATTTAAAAATCCCAACAGGTGGTGGTAAAACCATTTTGGCAGTAGAAGCTATCAAAGAATATCAAACCATTTTTGCACAAAAGAAAACAGGTTTAGTAGTTTGGATAGTTCCAAAAGAAATTATTTATAAGCAAACCGTAGAAAGGTTGAGAGATAAAGGACACCCTTATCGTCAATTACTCGACCAAGCAAGTGGTGGAAGAACAATCATAGCCGAAAAAGGACAAAAACTTTCTAAACAAGACATTGAAGAAAATCTAGTGATTTTGTTTATTATGGCACAATCAGTAAGCCGTACAAATTCAGAAGAATCGTTAAAAGTTTTTAAAGATAGTGGTGGTTTTGATAGTTTTTTCCCCGAAGACAATCGTTATGATTTGCATTATCAATGGTGGCAACAAGTGCCAAACCTTGATGTAATATGGAACAATGGCGAACAAGCTCAACTCATTACAAGTTTAGGAAATGCAGTAAGAGTTTCAAAACCATTTATCATTATTGACGAATTTCATAAAGTGTTTACACCATTAGCAAAGAAAACAATTGATGGTTTAAACCCTGAATTTATTTTGGGCTTAACAGCTACACCAAAAGACGGAATGAATAACCTTTGCAAGGTTACAGGTTTGGAGTTGAAAGACGAAGATATGGTAAAGTTAGATTTGCATATTATTCCACCAGTTGGCAACATAGAAAACGACTGGAAAGGAATGTTACAAAATTTAGTAACAAAACGAAACCAACTAGAACAAAAAGCCATTGAATACAAACAAGAAACAGGGCAATATATAAGACCAATTGCATTAATACAATGCGAAAGAACAGGAAAAGACCAAAGAGGAAACGGATTTGTGCATAGTGAAGATGTAAAACAACAATTGATAGACGAAGGAATTAATCCTTCGGAAGTTGCCATAAAATCAAGCGATAAAAACGATATTGAAGATATTGATTTATTTTCAAGCGACTGCCAAATACGATATATCATTACTCAAAGTGCTTTAAATGAGGGTTGGGACTGTTCATTTGCTTATGTTTTGGGTATTATTCCCAATGTAAATTCAAACACAAGTGTTACGCAATTAATTGGTAGAATTTTAAGACAACCAAGAGCAAAAAAAACAGGCATAAAAGACCTTGACGAAAGTTATGTGTATTATGCAAAGGGCGATACAAATAATTTATTACAAAATGTAATTAAAGGTTTTGAAGATGAAGGTTTAGGCGATTTGGTTTCTCAAATGCAACTAACCACAAAACCAGATTTTAACGAGAAGAAAACTGTAAAAATCAAAGAAGAGTTTAAAAAGTATGAATATGCTTTTTACTTGCCACTTTGGGTAACCACATTAGAAGAAGAAAATAAATTTAGAACTTTCAAATACGCATTTGATATAAAACCTTATTTAGATTTTGAGAGCATTATATTGCCTAACGAAGTAATTGAAAAAATCAAAAATTCATTAAGCGAAGAACACAAAGAAAGAAATTCATTCAGCATTACAATTACTGATGAAAATAAAATTGCACCAATTGTAGAAGAAGTAGAAAATAATACAACAAGTTCAATTAGCATTACATACATAACTGGAAGATTTGGTGAATATATTGAAAACGCTTTTTTAGCTAGAAAAAAAGCAATTGAATTTATAGAAATACTAAAAACAGAAATTGGAGTTGAAAATCTTACAAATTATTTCAGTTACATAACAGCCGAACTTACAAAGCATATTGAGGATTATAAAAAGATAAAAGAAGAGCAAATTTTCAAGGAAGCATTAGATAATGGCAAAATAAAATTGGCTATTACCAACGATAAAAAAACAGGACTTAGAGTGCCTGAAAGTGATGTAATTACAATTACTAATACACATATTCCAAATCAATTTCCGAAAAATTTATATGAAGATGGTGATTTAGCTAGTTTATCGGGCTTAGAGAAAGATGTAATCAAAATTTTAGAAAAACAAGAAACAACCTTGTTTTGGTTTAGAAATAAAGTTGCTAAAAATTGGTATGCTATTCAAGGTTGGAGAGAAAACAAAATTAGACCAGACTTTGTTGTAGCCAAGAAAAAAGACAATGACAAAATAGAAATAGTTTATTTATTAGAAAGCAAAGGAAGACACTTATTAGGCAATCATGACACGACATATAAAAACGAAGTGTTCAAAACAATGACAGATCAACACAAAAACAAAAAAATTAAAACGTATCAAGTAGAAATTGATTTTGGCGACAATATTTTAAATGAATCCATAGAAGCCTATTTAATTGAAGACCAAAAAGAAGAACAACAAATAAAAGAATTGATGAAATAGCTAACGCTTTTGGTAGCACATTTGTATCAATTGACATCCGTTCTCCTAAATAAATTATCAATTATGAAATCGCCATTAACAACAAGTTTGTGTAAGCAAACACCAATAAGTAAAAGGCGACCCGAGACAGAGTCGAACTGGCGAAGCATACCATATATGACAGATGAAAAATTAAAATTTACATATATAAAACTGAATCATAAAAAATATAAGATATGAAACTTATAGAAAAAGCAATCGAAGAATTTAAATCAGTAGATTTTATGCTTGAAGTTCATGACCAAATTAGTACCGAAATAAAAGATATGAATTTCGCAGAATTAAAAAAAAAATTAAGAAGAAAGAAGGTTGAAATTAGCAACCAAATAAAAACTTTACACCAAATACGACATCCTAAAATCGTAAATTAAAAAATGAAATACTACAGTTTAAACCACAATGCACCAAAAGTTTCTTTCGAAGAAGCTGTAATACAAGGATTAGCAACCGATAAAGGCTTGTATTTTCCGGAATCTATCACTCCATTGTCTATAGAATTTTTCGAAAATATCGAGAACCTGAGTAATGAAGAAATAGCTTTCGAAGCCATCCAACAATTTGTGGGTGATGAAATTCCTACCGAAACCTTAAAACAAATCATAGCCGAAACCTTGTGTTTCGATTTTCCGACCGTGAAAGTCGAAGAAGGAATTTACTCTTTGGAATTGTATCATGGCCCAACAATGGCGTTTAAGGATGTGGGAGCACGATTTATGTCCCGTTGTTTGGGCTATTTCAACAAAGATAAAAAAGACAATAAAAATACTGTTTTGGTTGCTACTTCAGGCGATACAGGAGGGGCTGTTGCCAGTGGTTTTCTTGGCGTTCAAGGTGTTGAAGTTGTGATTCTTTATCCTTCGGGAAAAGTGAGCGACATTCAAGAAAGGCAACTGACAACTTTGGGACAAAACATCAAAGCGCTTGAAGTAAATGGTGTTTTTGATGATTGTCAGGATATGGTCAAAAAAGCGTTTTTGGACGAAAGTTTGGCACATCATAACTTGACTTCGGCCAACTCGATTAATATTGCCCGTTGGTTGCCTCAAATGTTTTACTTTTTCTTTGCTTACAAGCAATTGAAATCGCAAAACAAACTTTTAGTTTTTTCGTGTCCAAGTGGCAATTTCGGGAATATTTGTGCTGGAATTATGGCGAAAAAATTAGGTTTGCCGATTGAACATTTTGTAGCTTCGACCAATGTAAATGACACGGTGCCACGTTTTTTAGAAAAAGGAAATTACGATCCAAAACCTTCCAAAGCGACGATTTCGAATGCGATGGATGTTGGAAATCCGAGTAATTTTATCCGCATTCAGGAAATGTACCACAACGATTTGACAGAATTTAAAAAAGATTTCTCTTCGTTTTCTTATACCGATGCTGAAACTCTCGAAGCGATGCAAACCATATACAAAACCGATGGTTACATTGCCGAACCTCATGGCGCTGTGGGTTATTTAGGTTTGAAAAAAGAATTGAAAAACCATCCAAATGCGATTGGAATTTTCTTGGAAACTGCGCATCCTATTAAATTTTTGGATGTGGTAGAACCCGCTTTGAACATAAAACTATCAATTCCAACCCAAATTGAAAGCGTATTGAACAAAGAAAAAGTAAGTACAAAAATCAAAACTTACGAGGAATTGAAATCGTTTTTGGGGTAAAATTCCAAAATAGTAAACTATTTATTAGCACTTTATTTAAACCTTAAAGTGCTTTTTTATTTCTTGTTGTTTCCGATTAATTACCACCCCCCACTAAATCCATTTTTCAAAGCCATATGATATTTTTCTAAATCAAATTGGTACAAATCGGGAGCTTTGTGTGCACCAATTTTTCGGATTTCATCAAGTTTAATTAGAATATCGTAACGCAAAATTTTTCGGTAAAAATTCCCGCGGTTGAGCTTTTTGCCCAAAATGATTTCATACAATTTTTGAAGTTCAGGCATAGTGAATTTCCCAGGTAATAAATTATAGCCAATTGGCTTATGATTCAATTGTTTTCGAAGAGTAATCAAGGCTTTATCGAAAATACTCCTGTGATCCATCATTAATTCCGGTAATTCATCGATGGATTTCCATTCACAGGCATCTGAAATTTCATCAACAACTAAATTTACTAGTGAATAATCAACCAAGGCATAAAAACCTATCGATAAAAATCGTTGTTTATGCCAAATAGTATCTTCAAATTCTTCGAAAAAACTTTCAGACCGATTCAAATCGCTAAAAACTCGAAATTGTTGTAAATAAATATTGGTTGCTCCTGTTCTTTGTTGCAGAATTCTACTGGCCGCTTCTTTAATATTCTCCGTTTTTAATACATAGCCTCCGGGAAGTGCCCAAAGATTATTTTCTTTCATTTGAACGACCAAAACTTTTAAAGTCGCATCATGAAATCCAAAAACTACACAGTCAATTGACAAATGCGGAAGATACATTCCCCAATACTCATTAGATTTTTCCTCTATTATTTTTTTAAATTCCATAGCTTTTATTCTTTGCTAAAATACGAATTTAATGACAACTTTCTAACTTTTAAACTATTAAACAAAAAATTAAATTCTTTTTTGCAAATATTAAAAAAAAATAATTAATATTGCTTCATTATGAAGCAATAAAAATAATTAACAAAAAATACCTATGAAAAAAACCTTCTTTTCTAAAATTGCGAAGATTTCGCTTCTTTCTGCTATTGTTGTATCTGGAATTTCTTGGAATAACAATCCTGAAAATAACGAGCCAAATAATACCCCAAAAATCACAATCAATGGTTTTACCTTTTCGGATTTAAACCAAAACGGAAAATTAGATAAATACGAAGATACACGACTTCCTATGAACGATAGAATTAAAGATTTGATAAACAAAATGACCGATGACGAAAAAGCAAGTATGCTTATCGGAATTGGGACGCCAGGTTTTGATGTTCTCACAATGAAATTTATTCCCGATGCCAATTTAGGAAAAGTACCCGGAGCAGCCGGAGGAACTACTGAAATAAAACGATTGGGAATTCCATCGGTTACTGTTTCAGACGGTCCGGCAGGAATACGAATTAATCCCACTCGAGACAATACTACAGCAACCTTTTACGGAACCGCTTTTCCTGTCGGAACCGCATTAGCTTCTACTTGGAACACCGAGTTAATCAAAAGTGTTGGAAAAGCAATGGGTAACGAAGTGAAAGAATATGGTGTAGATGTTTTGTTGGGTCCTGGAATGAATATTCACAGAAATCCGCTATGTGGCAGAAATTTTGAATACTTTTCCGAAGATCCTCTACTGACAGGAAAAATATCGGCAGCAATTGTAAATGGGATTCAATCGAATGGTGTTGGAACTTCGGTTAAACATTTTGCAGCCAACAATCAAGAGCGCAATCGAATGGGAATCAATGCTCATATTAGCGAAAGAGCCTTGCGTGAAATATATTTACGCGGTTTCGAAATTACGGTAAGAGAAGCACAACCTTGGACCATTATGTCTTCATATAATTTAATTAATGGAGTTTATACTTCTGCAAGAAAAGATTTATTAACCACCGTTTTAAGAAATGAATGGGGTTTTAAAGGTTTGGTTATGACTGATTGGTTTGGGGGTTACAACGGTTTTTCTTCACCATTTACAAAAGATGCTCTGAGTAGCGATGTTACTGCACAATTATCTGCTGGAAATGATTTATTAATGCCTGGATTACCTTCTCAAAAACAGGCGATTTTAGACAATATGAAAAGTGGAAAATTAACCGCTGCTGATGTAAATACAAATTTAACTCGAGTTTTAGAATTAGTAATGAGATCACCTTCAATGAATAATTATAAATATTCCGACAAACCAAATTTGACAGCAAATGCCGAAGTCACTAGACAAGCGGCTGCTGAAGGAACTATTTTATTGAAAAACGATAATAATACTCTACCCCTTTCTTCAAAATCAACTCAATTAGCTGTTTTTGGTATAACTTCTTATGATTTTATTTCAGGAGGTACTGGAAGTGGTGATGTTAATGAAGCCTACACAATTTCTTTAATTGACGGTTTAACAAATGCTGATTCAAAATCATTAACAAATAGTAATTTAAATAAAATAAACTTAAAAAATAATTCATCTGGAGATTTATCAAAAGAAAAAAATACTCCAAAAAAACCAATAACATCGTATACTATCGACAAAGAATTAGAAGCTATATACCAACCTTATGTTGTTGAGCAAAAAGCCATTGAAATGGACCGTCGTGAAAAAAATGGTGGGCTATTGGCAACTCCAAAACGAATTGTTGAATTAGAATTATCTAAAGAAATCATTCAAAACAAAGCAATTACATCTGAAACAGCAATAATAACAATTGGCAGAAATGCTGGAGAAGCAGCGGACAGAAATATTGAAGACGACTTTAATTTGGCTGCTGACGAGGTAAATTTAATAAACAATGTGTCCGAAGCTTTTCACGCAAAAGGAAAAAAAGTAGTTGTAATTCTAAATATTGGTGGTGTAATAGAGACTGCCAGTTGGAAGGATAAAGTTGATGCCATTATTTTACCTTGGCAACCAGGTCAGGAAGGAGGAAATTCTGTAGCCGATGTAATCTCCGGAAAAGTAAATCCTTCCGGAAAATTAACAATGACGTTCCCTGTAAAATACGAAGACACACCTTCAGCCAAAAACTGGATTGGAACTCCTGCCGAAAATCCAACAAGCGTAACCTATGAAGAAGGTATTTATGTGGGGTATCGTTATTTCAATTCTTTCAACCTAAAACCATCTTATGAATTTGGCTACGGATTATCATACACAAACTTTGATGTCTCTGGTTTGAAATTAAGCGCTGCAACATTTGTCAACAAATTAACTGCAACTGTAACAGTAAAAAACATAGGAAAAACGGCAGGGAAAGAAGTGGTGCAATTGTATTTGTCCGCTCCTTATAAAAACACGGACAAGCCAAGTTCAGAGTTGAAAGCATTTGCAAAAACAAACTTATTACAACCCGGAGAAAGTCAAACCATAACATTGATATTGTATCCTAAAGATTTGGCTTCATTTGTTACCGCAAAAAATGCCTGGATTGCCGAAGCTGGCACTTATAAAGTAGCAATCGGAACATCATCATTAAATATCAAGCAAACGAATAGTTTTTCTTTGTCCAAGGAATTGGTGGTGGAAAAAACAAATTCATCCTTTGCTTCTGACATTCAATTTTCAGATTTGAAACACTAAATGGTACATTGAACACCTCGATACAACTTTTGCGAAGAAAGTAACTCACATAAAACCCAAGAAATTTGCGGGGATTTTAAAACAAAAACGAATTGAGGGTTTTAATTTTTTAAATAACAAAATATAAACACATGGATACCAACACTATAACTTCAAAACCACATTATCCAATTTTAGATGGATTAAGAGGAGTAGCTGCATTATTGGTAGTCGCTTTTCACATTTTTGAAGCACATGCTACAAGTTTTCTAGATCAAGTAATAAACCATGGCTATCTTGCAGTCGATTTTTTCTTTTTACTTTCTGGGTTTGTAATTGGCTACGCTTATGATGATAGATGGGATAAAATGTCGATTGGAAATTTTTTCAAACGACGTCTAATAAGACTCCAACCAATGGTTATTATGGGAATGTTAATCGGTGCATTGTTATTTTATTTTCAAGATTCACCAGCTTTGTGGCCTACCATACAAGAAGTTCCAGTATGGAAAATGCTGTTGGTAATGGTAATTGGATTTACGCTAATTCCTGTTCCATCTTCCTTGGATATTCGTGGTTGGTCAGAAATGCATCCGCTTAATGGACCAGGTTGGTCTTTGTTTTATGAATATATTGCCAATATATTGTATGGCCTTTTTGTTAGAAAATTTTCAAAAACAACGCTTTCAATTCTTGTCTTTATTTCTGGATGTGCATTAATTCATCTTGCAGTAACAAGTCCAAATGGGTATCTTGTAGGTGGCTGGTCGCCAAATACTGAACATATACATATTGGTTTTACTCGAATGATGTATCCATTTTTTGCTGGAGTATTGCTTTTCCGTTTGGGGAAATTAATTCAAGTAAAAAACGCTTTTTTTTGGTCAAGTTTACTGGTTATAATCGCATTAGCTATGCCAAGAATTGGAGGAAGTGAACATTTATGGTTTAATGGTATTTATGATTCAGCAGTTGTTATTTTTTACTTCCCATTAGTAATTTTCATAGCAGCTTCAGGAGAAATCAAAAGTGAATTTTCGTCACGAATATGTAAATTTTTTGGTGATATTTCGTATCCAATTTACATTACACACTATCCAATAATATACATATATACAGCCTGGGCCGTAGATAATAAAATCCCTATTAGAGAAGCGTATCCAGTTAGTATATTAACTTTTTTATCCTGTGTAGCACTTGCCTACGCTTGCTTAAAATTATATGATGTACCAGTTAGAAAATGGATTACTAATAAAATCTTCCAAAAATAAATTCACGGACAGATTTAAAACACTAATTTTCAAATGAATTAAATACTAAAAAATGGATTCAATTTGTATCGAATCCATTTTTTTGTGCCAACAAAATCGGTTGCTTTTGTAAAATAACATATTCATAAGCTGTATCAAAAATCCCTTCATCAAAGCTTTAGCAACTAGATAGTCGGCCTTTGCTGTTTTACTGTCGGCAATAATTTTATTGTTTTTAGTCTCCGATTGTCCAAATGCAGGCATAATGATAAGCACAAAAGCCATCACCATTAACCAAATAACAGGTACTGTTTACATTTTATTTATAAATTGTTGTAAAATCAGTTACTCAAAGTTACCTTAAATTTTTCAAAAATAACAATATGTATTCTGATTTTCAACATCTTACCATTTTTTTTTATCATTAATTCCTAACTAAATTACGAACCAAATTATTTGTTTTTTTTAATGAAAATCCAGATGAAATATTTAGTCAAACCTCAAATAACAATAACCGCGACAAATCTATATGTTACATTTTTCTTTAAATTTGAAAATTGAATACAACAATTGGGAACATAAAAATTACCTATGATTACACAAGCAACTGCAGAAGACGTTTCCGCTTTAAACCAATTAATAAATTCAGCTTATCGAGGTGAATCTTCAAAAAAAGGATGGACAACGGAAGCTAATATTTTAGAAGGCAAAAGAACTACCGAAGCGGAACTAACCGAAATTATTAAAGATAAGAAAAATACAATTTTAAAATATACCGAAAATAACCAGATTATAGGTTGTGTTTTATTAGTAGAAAAAGAGGCTGAATTGTATTTAGGTATGTTAACGGTTGATCCCGGTTTGCAAAATACTGGCATTGGAAAAAAATTAATGCAACAAGCTGAAATTCATGCAAAAAACTTAGATTTTTCTAAAATTGTAATGACGGTAATTTCCGTTCGAGAGGAACTTATTTCTTGGTACAAACGCAAAGGATATGTCGATACGGGAGCAAGAGAACCCTTCCCCTCAAGCAAGGTTTTCAGTCAAACTACAAACAAACCTTTGGAGTTTATGGTGTTGGAGAAAGGGATTTTTTAATGAAAATTACTTTTCCAAACTCAAATACGCCTTCCCAATATTGTCTATAATATCCGATGCGATAAAAGCCTGATAACCTGTTACGGGCAAAGCAATATCGGCAGTTAAACCGTGAAGATAAACTCCTAGAATGGCAGCATTTATTGGCTCATAAGATTGCGCAAGCAAACTTGTTATCATTCCAGTCAAAACATCTCCCGTTCCAGCTGTAGCCAAGGCGGCATTACCAGTTGTGTTTTCATAAATAGTTTCGCCGTCAATTATAAAAGTGGGAGCACCTTTCATCACAATAATCAAATTATTCTGTTTCGAAAAAGCAATAGTTTTTTCGAATTTTTCTGTATAAGAATCCCATTTTCCTATAAGACGTTCCAATTCTTTTTGATGGGGAGTAAAAATAGTTTTTTCAGGTAAAAAAGTTAACCATTGTTGGTTTTGAGCTATTATATTCAACGCATCGGCATCAAGCACCAATGGGACTGTATTCGTCTTTATAAAGCGATGAATGGCAGTGTGTGTTTCGATATCCTGACCAAGACCAGGGCCTATACCAATGGCTTGAGGAACAAAATCGAAGACAATTCTGGTAATGTGCTTTACAGAAATATCTGTTAAAACCATTACTTCAGGATTGGCAGTTTGCAAAATTTTGTATCCACAACGAGGTATAAAAACACTAACCAAACCACAACCCGTTTTTAAACACCCTTTTGAAGAAAGAGTCATCGCCCCTATTTTGCCATAACTGCCTCCAATTAATAAAGCATGTCCCTGAATTCCTTTATGTGTATTTGCATCAATGATTTTGTAGCGCTTTAAAATTTCGAATTTATCGATTGTAATTGCGGTTCTCATTTAATAGGATTTGATGGTTAAAATTACAAAAAAATAAAAACATTGGTTATTAACTAACGAATTCCTAGCCCAGATAGTAGTGAAAATCCTTTTTCTAAACCAAAAAAGGTTTAGAAAAAGATTGCAACGGATAGCTGGAAATAGCTCCTGAAAAACCTTGCCACTCGAAATAAAATCAATAAATTAGCGACTTCAAATTTTATTCAAATCTACAATGAAAAATACTGCGCTATCGCAAATACACGAGAGTTTGGGAGCCAAAATACTTCCGTTTGCCGGATACAATATGCCCATTTTATACGAAGGAGTTAATGTAGAACATGAAACTGTTCGAAATGCTGTAGGTGTTTTTGATGTGTCTCATATGGGTGAATTCTTGCTGACAGGACCAAATGCCTTGACTTTAATTCAAAAAGTGACTTCGAATGATGCTGCTACATTGACTATCGGCCGTGCGCAATATTCATGTTTACCCAATAATGATGGCGGCATTGTGGACGATTTATTAGTTTATAAAATAAAAGACCAGCAATATTTACTGGTTGTAAATGCTTCGAATATCGAAAAAGATTGGGATTGGATTTCAAGCCATAACGATTTAGGAGTCGAAATGAAAAACCTTTCGGATGATTATTCTTTATTGGCCATTCAAGGACCTAAAGCTGTGGAATCGATGCAAGCTTTGACTTCGGTTAATTTGTCGGCTATTCAATACTATCATTTCGAAGTAGGTGATTTTGCTGGAGTCGAACATGTAATTATTTCAGCGACAGGATATACAGGTTCAGGAGGTTTCGAGATTTATTGCAAAAATGATGAAGTTGAACAAATCTGGAATAAAGTTTTTGTAGCTGGTGCTGCTTACGGAATCAAACCAATTGGTTTGGCTGCTCGTGACACTTTGCGTCTGGAAATGGGTTTTTGTTTGTACGGAAACGATATCAACGATAGTACATCGCCACTCGAAGCTGGTTTAGGCTGGATTACCAAATTCACTAAAGAATTCACGAATTCCAAAAACTTGAAAAAGCAAAAAGAAGCAGGAGTTTCTAAGAAATTAGTAGCTTTCGAAATGCAAGAACGAGCGGTACCAAGACACGATTACGAGATTGTAGATGCTTCAGGCAACGTCATTGGAATAGTAACTTCGGGAACCATGTCACCATCGATGAATGTTGGAATTGGTTTAGGTTATGTAACAACTGAAAACAGTAAAATTGACAGCGAAATTTTCATTAGAATTCGAAAAAATGATGTTCCTGCCAAGGTCGTAAAACTGCCTTTTTACAAAAAATAAGAATTGCTGTTTTGCAAAAATGATTTAATCTCAAATTCACAAATTAAACATATCAAATAGGTGTAAATAATTTGGTAATTTGCGGTAATTTAATTTTAAATTGCACTTAATAAACTTCACCAATGAGGAAATTTACAATCACATTCATCTTGACTACATTTTCTCTATTAGGTCAAAATAGTGCGAAAACTTGTGAATTACTTTTCAAAATAAACACTTTAATTCAGCGTGAACATTACCATCCTAAACCAGTAGATGATAGTTTGTCGGTTTATGTTTTTGACACTTTTATAGACAATTTAGATAGCAACCGAAACTTATTCACCAATATAGAATACGAAAAACTCTACAAACACAGGCTCAAATTAGATGATTATATTTTGCAAAACGATTGTTCGTTTATGAATGATTTTGTCGCGATGTATCAATTTGCATTAGAAAGAAAGAAAAAAACACTCGAAAAAATTAGGATAGAAGTACTCGACTACAATGGGAAAGATACCGTTAAATTCTCGAAGAAAAACTTTCCTTTCGAATTAGTGACAACAGATTTCGACTGGGTTTGGAAAAAAAGGATGAAATTTGACATATTAGAGGATATTTCTAAATTGAGTAACAACTTTGACTCTCTCCAGAACAATTTTCCGAAACTTGAAAAAACAGCCAAAACAAAAATATTTGATACCAATTTATGCAAAGTAAAAAACATTATAGAAAGCAAAAAAGGTATTGCATATTACCTACAAAATGATTTTCTGAATATTTTTTGTAGCTATTTTGACCCACACACCAATTTTTTTTCTCAGGATGCTAGATCTAGTTTTATGTCTAGTTTAACCACAAGTGGCTTATCCTTGGGACTCAATGTTACACTAAATGAAAAAGAGGAAATTATTATTGACGAAGTGGTGCCAGGTGGTCCTGCAGCTAAGACTAATAAATTCGAAAAGGGGGATGTTGTTATAAAAATTTCCAATAAAAAAGGAGAAGAGTATTTGGTTTCCTGCACTGCATTAGATAAAATTGGAGAATTAATTTTTTCGGATTCTAATGAGATTATTGAAATGACGATTCAGAAAAAGAATGGAAATATCCTCGATATTTCACTAAAAAAACAAATAATGAAAGCCACTAATAATGCTGTTAGTAGCTTCATTGTAGAAAAGGGAATTAAAATTGGTTATATTAAAATCCCTAATTTTTACTCTGATTTTGATGGATTCAGTCCACAAGGCTGTGCTGATGATGTGGCGAAAGAAATAGTAAAACTCAAACAAGACAACATTCAAGGATTAGCTATTGATCTTCAAGACAATGGTGGAGGTTCGATGGAAGAGGCTATAAAACTAGCCGGAATGTTTATTGATTATGGTCCCGTTTCTGTTTTGGTTAATAGCAAAAACAAACAAACCATCCTAAAAGATTACAATAGGGGTAGCGTATATTATGGTCCAATTGTCATTTTAATTAACGGAAATTCAGCATCTGCAAGCGAATTCTTTTCATCCACAATGCAGGATTACAATCGGGCAATGATAGTTGGTAGCAGTTCATTGGGCAAAGCATCTATGCAAACCATTTTACCTTTAGATAATAATCAGCAGGATTTTATAAAACTCACAGTAGAGAAATTTTACCGAATTACTGGAGACAGCAACCAAATAAAGGGAATTATTCCTGACATTGCTTTTCCTGTACTATTTGACAGCATCCTAGCACGCGAAATAAGCTATAAAACAGCCTTGAAATATGATGAAATCCATACTAAAATTAGATTTACTCCATTCCGAAAAGATTATTACCCCGCTATAATAGAACAAAGTATTTCGAGATCGAAAAATAATTCCATATTCAATGAAATTATTTTAATGAATCAAAAAATAAATACGCTATTTAAAGATCAGAAAAAACCTCTTGCCTTAACTTTTAAAGACGTGTTTAATGATATACATGAAATTGATATTCTCTGGAATAATGTAAAAAAAATGGTCACAACCGAGAACAAATGTATCATTTCGAATACCTCTTACGATGCTGAAAAACTAAAATTTGATGACTATCAAAAGGAAATCAATACCTTTAAAATTAAAGAATTAAAAACCAATCCCTATATCGAGGAAGTTGTTGATATTCTATACGATTACCATAATCTACAAAAATAATTTTTATGAAAATTTTACTGAACTCATTTTTATTTTTATTTCTAACAAGTATTTCAAATGCCCAGGAGTTTAAATCACCAGTCGATTATTTGAATTACATTGGCAAGGAAACAAACATTATTTCGCAAACCACTTGGAAATATACAACAACTGTGGCTCATACCAAAAATGCACGACGAATAGATGCTACTCGAAAATCTTTAATAAAAAGCATTCAAAATGCTACAAAAAAAATAGAGGCTTTGAAGGAAGGGTATAAAGGTGATGTGGAATACAAAAACCAATTGCTTGCCTATTTGTCCATTTCAGAGAAACAAATTAATGAAGAGTATGACAAAATTATCGATATGCAAGAAGTTGCAGAACAATCTTACGACTTTATGGAAGCCTATATCATGACGAGAGATTTGGTCAATGCAAAAATTAATGAAGAAGTGGATAAATTAAATGCTAACCAAAAAATATTTGCCAATAAATACAACATTCAAATTGTGGAAGATGTTAGCGAATTGGGAAAAAAAATGAAAATCTCCAATGAAGTTTTCGAAAATCATACCCAATTGTATTTAATCTTTTTTAAAGTAAATTTCACCGAATCTGTCTTACTAAAAGCGATTGAAAACAATGATATCAGTGCTATTCAACAAAACAGCAATGCTTTGGAACAATATTCAAATGAAGGAATGGAAAAACTAAAAACATTCAAGCCTTATAAAAACGATATGTCATTAGTATTAGCCACAAAAAAAGTATTAGAATTTACAAAAAAAGAAGCACTCGAGTTAAGTCCAACGGTAACTTCCTTCATAATGTTGAATCAAAAATTTCAAGAAAGTAAAAAAACTATGGACAACAAATTGGCAAGTAACCGCACAAGAGAAGAAGTTGATAATTTCAACAAATTAGTTAACGAAGTCAATAAAGAAGTTGGGAATTACAACAAGACCATCAATAAATTCAATGTAGATCGAACAAATGCCATTAATAATTGGAATGTTACGGGTGATAATTTTATTGCTCGATACGTGCCAATTGATTAAAAAAACATTTGATAAAATAAGGAATAACTGTATTTTTGCAGTTGAAAAATAAAAATTTAGCAATGGGAAGAGCGTTTGAGTTCAGAAAAGGAAGAAAAATGAAACGTTGGTCAGCAATGGCCAAAGCATTTACCAGAATTGGAAAAGATATTGTAATGGCCGTAAAAGAAGGTGGCCCAAATCCTGATGCCAATTCTAGATTAAGAGCCGTAATACAAAATGCTAAGGCTGCTAATATGCCCAAAGATAATGTAGAGCGTGCCATCAAAAAAGCAACAGAAAAAGATACCGCCAACTACAAAGAAGTTTTATTTGAAGGTTATGCTCCTCACGGGATTGCTTTATTAATTGAGACAGCAACAGATAACAACAATAGAACAGTTGCCAATGTTCGTAGTTATTTCAATAAATGCAACGGAACAATGGGAACACAGGGTTCGGTAGAGTTTATGTTTGACCACACTTGCAACTTCCGAATACCAGCAAGCGGAATTGACCCAGAAGAATTAGAATTAGAATTAATAGATTTTGGTGCCGAAGAAGTTTTTGAGGATGAAGATGGCATCTTAATCTACGCCCCTTTTAATAGTTTTGGAACCATACAAAAAGAATTAGAAAACAGAAAAATCGAAATTCTTTCTTCAGGGTTTGAGCGTATTCCTCAAATCACTAAAAAATTGACAGAAGCTGAAATGGCAGATGTTGAGAAATTAATTGAAAAAATAGAAGAAGATGATGACGTAATGAACGTGTATCATACAATGGAGGAATAATATTCAGTAATCGGTTTTTAGTAATCAGTTTTTAGTAATCAGTTTTTAGTAATCAGTTTTCGATATAAAAAAAATCCATTCAAAATTGAATGGATTTTTTAGATCTAATTACTTAATATTCAAATCTTAATACTTCCTATTTAATAAACTCTATTTTTTGTGCTTCTTCTTCGTTAATACTGTCAAAGAATCCTTGTTCATCCATCCAATCATCACTAAATACTTTACTCATATAACGAGAACCGTGATCAGGAAAAATAGCAATTACAGTACTGTTTATATCAAACTCTCCTTCTTCGGCATATTGTTTTATGGCTTGAAGAACAGCACCAGAAGTGTATCCTACAAATAAACCTTCATTTTTTGCTAACTCTCTTGTAGAATGAGCACTTTCTTCATCAGTAACTTTCATAAACTTATCGATAACATCAAAATCAGTAGCCGACGGAATTAAGTTTTTTCCTAATCCTTCAATACGGTATGGGTAAATTTCGTTGTTATCAAATTCTTTGGTTTCGTGGTATTTTTTCAATACAGAACCAAAAGCATCAACCCCTAAAATTCTAATATTTGGATTTTGTTCTTTTAAATATTTTGCCGTCCCAGAAATGGTTCCTCCGGTTCCACTGCAAGCGATAAGATGGGTAATTTTACCCTTTGTTTGTTCCCAAATTTCAGGTCCAGTAGATTTGTAATGTGCGTCAACATTGAGTTGATTGAAATATTGATTGATGTATACAGAGCCTTTGGTTTCTTCGTGCAAACGTTTGGCAACGTTATAATAAGAACGCTCATCATCAGCAGAAACGTGTGCAGGGCAAACATAAACTTTTGCTCCTAAGGCACGTAACATATCTATTTTGTCTTTAGAAGATTTTGAAGTAACGGCCAAAATACAATTATAACCTTTTATAATACTTACCATCGCTAAACTAAATCCGGTATTTCCAGAAGTAGTTTCGATAATTGTATCGCCTGGAGTTAATATTCCTTTTCTTTCAGCTTCTTCAATAATAAAAAGAGCAATTCTATCTTTAGTGGAATGACCAGGATTAAAAGCTTCTACCTTTGCGTAAAAATTCCCTTCTAATTTTTCGGTAACTTTATTTAATTTAATGAGCGGTGTGTTGCCTATTAATTCTAAAATATTATTATAAGCATTTATTTCTTCTTTCATAAAAAAATAGTTAAACAAGGACTCTTTTTTATACAACTTTAAATCCGTGCAAATTTAACAAAAATATTCTAATTACATTTCAATTTTTTCTAAATCTAATAAAAAACTATATTCTTTTGCCAATTCCTTAATGGCTTCAAACCTTCCAGAAGCTCCTCCGTGACCAGCTTTCATATTGGTATCTAGAAATAAAACTGAATCATTATTATTTATACTTCTCAATTTAGCCACCCATTTAGCTGGTTCCCAATATTGTACTTGAGAATCATGTAGGCCTGTGGAAACATACATATTGGGATATTTCTGTTTTTTAATATTATCATAAGGCGAATATGAAGCTATATAATTGTAATATTTTTTAACATTTGGATTCCCCCATTCGTCATACTCACCTGTTGTAAGTGGAATACTTTCATCTAACATAGTCGTTATTACATCCACAAAAGGCACTTGGGCAATGATTCCGTTATATAATTCAGGAGCAAGATTGGCTACAACACCCATCAACAACCCTCCTGCAGACCCACCCTCAGCATATAAATGTTCGGGTGAAGTATATTTTTGTTCGATTACAAATTTAGAACAATCGATAAAATCGGTAAAGGTATTTTTCTTTTTCAACAATTTTCCGTCTTCATACCATTGACGTCCCAAATCTTCTCCACCACGAATGTGTGCAATAGCAAAAACAAATCCTCTATCAAGTAATGTTAATCGAGTAGATGAAAATGTGGCGTCCATAGAATGCCCATAAGAACCATAAGCATAAAGCAACAATGGATTCTTACCCTCTTTTTTCAATCCATTTCTGTAAACCATCGAAATGGGGATTTTGGTTCCGTCCTTTGCTTTAGCCCAAATTCGTTCTTCGGTGTAATTATTTTTATCAAATTTTCCTCCCAGCACCTGTTGTTCTTTCTTGATTTCTTTGATTTTGGTTTTCATATTGAAATCAATAACAGACGAAGGCGTTGTCATTGATTGATAGGAATAACGCAATATATCCGTATCAAAATCAACATTTGTAGAAGTATAAGCGGTGTAAGTTTCACTTTCAAAAGGCAAATAATATTCCCCTTCTCCACCCCATGGTATTATTCGAATTTTATTCAAACCATTGGTACGTTCATCAACAACCAAAAAATCTTTGAAAATCTCAATATCTTCTAATAAAACATCCTCTCGATGCGGAATAACTTCTTTCCAATTTTCTTTAGAAGTGGCTGTTTCCAAAGTTTTCATCAACTTAAAATTAGTGGCTTTGTCGGCGTTAGTAATTATATAAAAACTATCGTCATAATGATTGATGCTGTATTCCAAACCCCGAACTCGCTTCTGAAAAATTCTAAATTTTCCATCTGGATTATCGGCTTCTAATATTTGATATTCGGTCGTGAGCGTACTTGATGATTCTATTGCCAAGTACTTTCTGGACTTAGATTTGGCTACCTCAACATTGAAGGTTTCATCTTTTTCAAAATAAACCAAAACGTCTTCCGTCTGATTTGTACCTAACTTATGTTTGAAAATTTTATCCGAACGCAAAGTAACTTCATCTTGGCTCGTATAAAAAATAGTTTCATTATCATTGGCCCAAACTGCACTTCCAGACACTTTTTCAATTATATCAGACAATATTTTGCCAGTTTCTAAATCTTTGACCCGAATGTCAAAAATTCGTCGACCAACGGTGTCAATACTAAAAACAGCTAATTTGTTGTCTGGACTAATACTCATACCCCCTAATTGGAAATAGGCTTGTCCTCTTGCTAGTTTATTGCAATCGAACAAAATTTCCTCTTTAGAAGTTAAACTACCTTTTTTTCGGGAATAAATAGGGTAGTTTTTCCCGGTTTCGAATCGGGTAATGTAGTAATACCCATTGTACAAATAGGGAACCGACTCGTCGTCTTCCTTAATTCTGGCCTTCATTTCTTCAAACAATTTCTTTTGAAACCCTTTGGTATGAGCCGTCATTTTTTGATAATAGGCATTCTCTTTATTCAGATAATCAATCACTTCTGGATTTTCTCTGTCATTCAACCAATAATAATTATCAATTCTTGTGTCTCCAAATTTTTCTAATATCTTTGGGATGATTTTTGCAATGGGTGGTTGAATATTTTTGGACATAATTTAATTTACGAAGTCAATGAAGTTATTACAAAAATAACATAAAGTCAGTTTAGAATGAATCTATTTTACTGCAAAAATTTAAATTGAATATCATCAATCAAATGTGTAAATTTGCGTTTAATCTTTAACTAAATACTAAAATGGATTTAATGGGAATGATGGGTAAATTGAAAGAAACCCAACGAAAAATGGAAGAAACAAAATTACGAATGGATTCAGTTTTAATAGACGAACAAAGCTCTGACGGGGCATTAAAAGTTACTTTCACTGCCAATGGGAAACTAAAATCTATTTCAATAGCCGATTCCTTGTTAAAAGACAAAGAACAATTAGAAGACTATTTGATAGTAACATTGAACAAAGCAATCGAAAAAGCAGCCAAAGTAAACCAAGCAGAACTTGATGCAGTCGCCAAAGTCGATATGCCGATGATTCCGGGAATGGATAAAATGTTTAAATAAATCTTTTTACCTATCAAGGTTTAAAACTTCTCATGCGACAATATCCCATTTTTGAGTTTCTAGCTTTGGAATCATTAATAAAGCAAAAACAAGGCGATTATTA
>JACCDI010902270.1_pt1 | contig 22906 bp, 8 predicted proteins | sample 7442791 | NCBI WGS metagenome assembly JACCDI01 (sample SAMN15323434, study PRJNA562643) | freshwater metagenome | isolation source: river surface water | place: USA:Blue River Watershed | collected 2017-08-15
CCATTGGATTAGTTGGAGGTTCAATTGGTATTACAGGTATTAGTGGATTTACAGGAAGAACTGGTCCTAGTGGACCAACAGGAGAAACTGGAGCTACTGGTTGGTCAGATGGTCCAACTGGACGAACTGGATCTACTGGTCCTACTGGTATTCTTGGTGATACAGGTTGTATATCTGAAATAACTGGACCTACAGGAAGAACAGGCCCTACTGGTCCTACTGGGCCCACTGGAGACACAGGAATGACAGGACCTACAGGAAGAACTGGACCTACAGGTCCTACTGGAGTACGAGGTGATACTGGCATAACTGGCGTTGCTGGACCTGGTGATAATATTGGATATGCAGGAAATACTGGATTTATTGGAATTACTGGAGAAACTGGGTTTACTGGAAGAACTGGAAGAACAGGATCTACTGGTCCTAGTGGTCCTACTGGTGATACTGGAGAAACTGGACCTACTGGAAGAACTGGACGAACTGGTCCTACTGGTCCTACTGGAGAAACTGGACCTACTGGACTTAGTGGACCAACAGGAAGAACTGGACCAACTGGACCTACTGGACCTACTGGAGAAACTGGACCAACTGGAAGAACTGGTCCTACTGGATTTACTGGTCCAACTTATAACAATAGCGCAAATTATATTATTTCTTCTGGATTACAATCATATTACAGTTTTAATTTAAATGATTTAAGTGGAACTACATTAGCTAATAATGCAAGTGGAAGTCCAGTATATGATGTAACATTATCAAGTACGAGTTTAATAACAGCAATAGATAAAAAATTCGGTTCAGGATCTTTGTTATTAAATGGAACTTCTCAATCAGTTACATTACCATCTATTACTGTTGGATCAAATGGACTATCAATATCATGTTGGATAAATCAACCTGCAAATAATACAAATTCAATAAATCCAATTGTAACTATATTTAATTCTGGTGCATCATTTATTGGTGTTTATACAACAAATAATGGAAATATTGTGGCTAAGAGTGGAGATTTAACAACAAGTACATCTAGTGCTGTTTTATCTAATCCAATGTGGAATCAATTAGTAACAACTTTTAGTGCAACAGGAAAAACAAATATTTATTTAAATAATACATTAGTTGCAAATAGTATTCCTGGATATGAAACTATTTCAAGTGGAGTTAAAAATGCAGCATATATTGGATATAGTACTTCAGTATCAGATATTACAGATTATGTGTTTAGAATAAAATTAACTGGAACTACAATACCAACAAGTTATGGAACATATACATTATCAAATAGTACAAATGCTGTAACAGTATTTAATGATTCAACTAGAGGATATGTTTTAAATTTTACTTCATCAAATCAATCTCTTAGAATTTCATCAACATTAGCTAATCCAACAAATTTTACAATAGCATTTTGGTTGTATACAAAAACAATTGGAGGTGTAATTTATTCATTAAGTTATGGTTCTAGAATTGAATATGGCGGTAATTTTGTTAGAGCAATAACAGATAGTGGAGTTAAAATAGTTTCTGATACAACTAATAGAGGAACAAATAGTTGGGTATTTTATACAGTTACATCAAATGGATCTAGTGGAACTTTATATGTAAATGGAACAAGTGTTGCAAGTGGATCATTAAATACATTTTCATTTGATAATAATATAGCTAATTCATCACAAAGATTAGGTATTAATTCTTTCACTGGTAGCAATGGGTTACCATCTGATTATATTGATGATTTCCGCATTTATTATAGAATATTAACAGCATCTGAAATATTAACTATTTATAATGCAACTAGTGGAACTGTTATTCCAAATTATTACAATGGTTATATTGATGAATTAACTCTTCATAATCGTGAATTATCACAAACTGAAATAACAAATATGTATAATCCTTATTGGTTGCTTCCAAGTTGGATTACAGGACCAACTGGGTCTACTGGACCAACTGGAAGTACTGGAATTACTGGACCAACTGGCCCAACTGGAACAAAAGGAGATACAGGACCTACTGGGCCAACTGGAATGACAGGAGAAGGTTCCGAATATTTTTTACCATCATGGTATAATCCATTATATTATTATAATTTTGATGTTGGAAGTTTTAATGGAACAATTGTTTATAATAATGCAAATGGCGATAATTCTCTTACAAATTCTGCAACAATTTCTGGTTCAGCTGGAGGATTTGATCCAACATTAATTGGTAATTGTGTTCTTTGGTTAGATGCAACTGATAGTACAACTTTATTTCAAAACACAGCAGGAACAACTCCAGTTACTTCAAATGGACAAACTGTTAATAGATGGAATGATAAATCAGGTCAAGGACATTATGTAATTCCAGGAGGGTATAGTACATCTCCATCACCATCATATACACAGTCATTTATTAATTCAAAAGCATCAATAAATTTTACTAATGGAAGTGGTATGATAAGTCCAGTAACATTTCCAATGACTACAAATGTCACAATGTTTATTGTTGTAAATATACAACCAGGTATTACAAATTTTGGTTCTTTTTGGGGACATTTTAATAATCGTGATAATGATATTCAATTTAGAAGAGTAACAATATACGACCAAGTTAATTTTCACACTAATAACGATAATGGTCCTATAGAAAAACCAAATAATGGAAATGTTATATTAGATTATTCTTATAACACCACATATGTTTATTATGGCACAATGACAAATGGAACTTCTCGTACACTTAGTGGAACAAATACATTGGGAACAAATGTTAAATCTGGTACAAATAGTTTAACAATTTCAGCAGGGTCAAATGCCCCTATTTATATAAGTAGAGATGATTTGGGAAATGCAGGAAATAGTTATATAAGTGAAATTTTATATTATCAACGAGTATTGACACAAGATGAAATTTATCAAATACAAGGATATTTAGCTTGGAAATATGGAGTTCAGACAGGATTACCTGCAGGTTCTCCATATTTATCTGCAATACCAACAAATTCAGGTGCAAATGTAAATGCTATGTCTCAATCATTAACCTTATATAAATATGGAAATGGTTCATTAAAATCATCTACGGGTGCATATTTAAATCTTCCTAATTTTACTTTATCAAATAATGATTTTTCACTTATATTATGGTTATATAGACAATCATCTTCAAATAATGGTTATTTATTTAGTGGATTAAATGGAGCTACAACATATGGATTATATTTTCCACAAGCAACAAATACATTAAAATCATTTACTGATGCATCATTTTCTTATGCAAATTTCCCAACAAATCGATTTGTTCATGTTGCAGTTGTTTCATCAACTTCGCAAAATGCAACTTATTATTATATAGATGGTATATTAAATTATACATCAAGTAGTAAAAAATATGCATCTGGAACTTATTCAAGTGTTGCATTAATGGGAGGATCTGGAAATGATATTTCTGGAAATATTGATGATTTTGCAATATATCCTTACTCTCTTTCTTCTTCTCAAATATATAAATCATATATTAGATTTATTGGTAGTAATACTGGTCCTACTGGAGATACAGGTCATACTGGACCTACAGGAAGAACTGGAAGAACTGGAAGCACTGGGCCCACTGGACCTACGGGTATAACTGGAACAGAAGCTCCTAAGGGAAATACTGGATATGGTTATTTTATAGAATATAATTATGATAAAACATTAAAATTACACTATAGATTTGATACTTTAGATATATCTGGAACACACCTCGCAAATATGGTAACAGGATTGCCATTATATGATGCTAGTTTGTCCGATGTATCCTCAAATATGATATCTACTACAAATTTCAGAAAAGGAGACGCATCATTGGTATTAAATGGAAAAACTGCGATGCAATATGTTACTATTCCAACTTTGCCAACTTCTGGAACAAATGGAATAACTTTTACTTTCTGGTTTTATGCTAATGCAACTGATAATTATAGTAACTTCTTTGATTTTAGTACAGGTTCTGATACTGATAATATAATATTTGGAATTTATCAGGGTAAATTGTATTGCAGAGTTAATGGAAGTGCAAATGTATATTTGAACAGTGTTGAATTAAATGTAAATGATGGAATATGGAGACATATAACATGGATTTTGAATCCAGATGGATCATTTTATTTTTATATTAATGGGGTATTAAGTACATCAACCAGTGCTGGATCAAGACCATATCCAAGTGATGTTTCAAGAACAGTAAATTATTTGGGAAAATCTTCAGTTAGTGGAATTCCATATTTTACTGGTGGAATCGATGATTTCCGTATGTATTATCGTAGCTTAACTCAATCTGATGTAACCACAATTTATAGTAATGCTCCTCTTAATTTGGTTAAACGAGCTGGTGTAACAGGACCTATTGGTCCTACTGGAAATTCAGGAGGTCAAGGTCCTGCTGGTCCAACTGGTTTAAATGTTCCAAAAATATATGATATCTTTGATGATACACAATTTGCAAGTAGTTGGGGTGCAGTAGATGTTGCAAATGGAATTCCTTATTCAAATTATTTTACTTCAATGGCAATGTCTGGTGACGGACAAAATATAATTGCAATAACAAATAATGGCTCAGTTTACATATCAAATGATTATGGAACAAACTGGACTACTGGATTTTCGGGATTAGTTGTACAGGCCTACACATATTGTTCATGCAGTTTAGATTTTACAAAACTAGCTGTATGTAGATCAAATACAGTATATATTTCCACAAATTCTGGTTCATCATGGAGTATTCCAAGTATAGGTGGAATTATTCAAAATGATAATTTAACTTTTTCAAGATGGAGTTTAGATGGAAGTAAATTATTCCTTTCTGGTGGAAATGGTATATTTGTATCATCAAATAATGGTTCTAGTTTTACACAATTAAGTAACATTGGATTATATAGAATTTTGAGTAATGATATTGAACTTTCATATGATAATCAAATAATTATTTTAGCTGCGGCTGAAAATGGGCAAAATTATTCAACTCCAGTAATTATGACTCGTAATGGTGGTTTAAATTGGAACGAAGTTGTTCAATTACCACAATTACCTCCTTCATCATTAACTCCTTGGTCATTTGCAATGTCAAATGATGGAAAATACATTGTTGCTGGTATGAAAGCTCTTCTTTATATTTCTAGAGATTACGGATATTCATGGGAAAAAGTTAAAAATGGTTATGGAAAACCAATAATATCGGCTGATGGTAGCAAAATATTAGCACAAAGTAGTTATGGTATATTGGCATCATATGATTATGGTTATAATTGGTCTATAAAATCTGGAGTTGGAGGACTTGATAATACGACACAATTTTACACCGCAGTAATGTCTCAAAATGGTCAAAAAATAATGATTTCTACTTTATCAAAATGTTTCATTTCAAATATGGTATACACACAAGTTACATTATTTGACCAACAAATAACTGGACCTACTGGTGCCACAGGTGATACTGGGTATACAGGAATAATTGGACCAACTGGTGCAACTGGTGATCAAGGTCCTTCGGGAATAGATATTGGTCCAACTGGTATCACAGGTGCTACGGGAATTGGTTACGGAAGCACAATTGTTATAGGACCTGACCATAATACATTTGGAAATACTTGGTTAAATCCAAGAATAAATGCTAGAAATACGGAAATTGTCAGTGGTGGAAGATGGAGTGGTGTTGGAGTAAATTATGATGGTTCAATAATATATATCTCTTCCCTTGAAGAATATATTCCAGGAACTAATGTATTAACAACTGGAGATTTATATAAATCGATAGATAGAGGTATTACATGGGATAGAATGGAACCTGCTAATGGAGTACCAGATGGAGGATATTGGTCAGATGTTGCATGTAGTTATAATGGGCAAATTGCAGTCGCATGTATTCAAGGTGGTCAAATATATGTTACAACAAATGGAGGTACAACATGGACAGGAAAAGGTGTCTCTGATTTATGGGGTGCAGTTGCAATATCTCGTGATGGTTCAATAATGTATGTTGGAACAACATTCAATTCTTTCGTTTCTTTGTATAAATCCACTAATTCTGGTTCTACATTTTCAACAATGCCATTATATGGTAATAAACCTAAACTATTTAATAGATTAGTTTGTAGTGATAATGGTGGTATTGTTTTAGCACTAGCTGGTGGAGGAGATTATCCAACAACAGTTGGAATATCTTTAGATGCTGGTCTAAATTGGAATTCTGTACTTCTTCCTACTGATCAAACTCTTTATGGATACCCTAATGATATTTCTATTAGTGGAGATGGAACATTTTTCTTAATAACAACACAATATTTTGTATATTACTATTTAACATCCAATTTTGGAGGATACACCCAAATTACAACATTACCTACAACATATTTATACACTGGTGTTTCTATTGTTACTGATTATCCATCATATTGGGTTGTAACTACAAATGATGACGGAATATTGGTTTCTAGAGATTCTGGTTTGACATGGAGTCAAAAAACCAATGCAAATGGATTGCCATCTTCTCCAAATTATTGGTACAAAATAGGTGTTTCTGCAAATGCAAGTATGATGACTGCAATTTCCAATTTTGAAAATGGCCAAGTTTATACATCTGATATGACATTGACATATGTAACAATAACTCAATATGGACAATCTGGTTGCACTGGTGATACAGGAATAACTGGACCTACTGGACGTACTGGACCTACTGGACCTACTGGATTTACTGGAATAACTGGACCTACAGGATCTAGTGGAACTAGTGGACGTAGTGGACCTACAGGAAGAACTGGACCAAGTGGTCTAACAGGAAGAACTGGATTTATTGGAATAACTGGACCCAGTGGACCAACTGGCTCAAGTGGTCCTACAGGACAAACAGGAAATACTGGAATTACTGGACTTCAGGGAAGAACAGGACCAAGTGGAAATTTTGGTCCCACTGGATTTACTGGGGTTGACGGATTACAAGGAAGAACTGGTCCAACTGGACCGAGTGGTATCACAGGTGATACAGGTGATACTGGATTTATTGGAATTACTGGTCCAACTGGACCTACTGGATTTACTGGCCCAACTGGATTTACTGGATTTACTGGTTTTAATGGTGTTATAGGCCCAATTTCTTTTGCAACAGGAGTTACTGGATATTTTGGTGACACAGGAATAACTGGTGTTCCTGGAATATATGGTGATACTGGTGTTACAGGACCTTTAGCAACTTCTGCTCCAGCAGGTCCACCTGGTGCTGGATTTTTCGGTGATCAAGGTCCATCTGGAATAATTCAAGGAGTTATGGGTCCAACAGGACCTCCTGGAGGATTTTTAAATATGCCATCTACACAAATTGTAATAAATGATGAAATGTCAACAACCCGTCAATTATTCAGCAAAAATATACCACAACCAATGTATATTACTGATGCACCAAATAGTATATTAGCAGTAACAAGTGGATATACATCAAATGAATTAGTTTATACATTTGGAAAATCGCGAAATATAGTTTATTCGGCAATAGGAGGAGTTGGAAGTGAAATAGGACCAATGATTTCACGTGATATGAAAAACTGGTCTACACCTATTTCACAGTCTTCTAATACACCATGCCGAATAGTCTGGGATGGTGTAAAATGGATAATGACACAAAATACTAATTCTGCATTAATTAGTTATAATGATATTTCATTTTCGGTGATTTCTACTTCTGCTGGAGTAATATTATCATCTATTGCCAAAAATACATTTATGTATGTTGGTATAGGAAAAGGAGGAATATTTTATAGTTATGATGGATTAAATTGGTATAATAGCTCTAGTGGAACTTCTCTTATTAATAATTCAACCGAAACACAGGTAGGAAAAGTTGTTTGGAATGGAAGTTTATGGGTTGCAGTGGGAAGTGGAACATCTTATACAATTGCTTATAGTTATGATGGAATAAATTGGACAGGCGTGGCAAATTCATTGGCTCTTTTTGGAAGTACAGGAGGAGCAACTGATGTGGTATGGAATGGAACAACTTTTGTTGCGGGTGGAATAGGAAGTAATATTTTAGCATCAAGTTCAGATGGTATAAGTTGGAGTCTTGGAAATGCATTAATACCTCCAGCCCCTACAATTGGAACAGTAACATCTACAACAACGTCTATAACAATTAACTTGAGCTTTGGACAGACCCCATATTATGTATCTAGTTATAATTATAATATTTATAATGGAAATACATTTGTATTATCTGGAACAACAAATACAACACCTCTTACAATATCTGGATTAACCGCTGGAATATTATATACTGTTAATTTAAGTGCTATAAATGCATATGGATCATCTCCGTATACAAGTTTTGTTAAGAATCTGGCATATTATTCAACAATAACTTATGGAAATACATATTTTGGTAATTTTACACCTACATTACAAAATACTACATTCCCATTTGTTGTCACATCTAATGGAGGAGGTTCAAAATTTACATCTGGTTCAAATACTGGTATATATGTATCAAGCCATACATATGGAAATATAACATTAACTGCCAGTACAAATATAGCATCTCAATATAATTCATTTTTATATTTAATTTATAATACAATGGATACCCCTACTAATTATTACAATGGAGGTAGCAATAATAGTTGTATGTCATTAGATAGTAGTGCATCTACTTATTTTTTTACATCAACTGCAAGTAATTACTTCACTGATTATACGAAAACACCTTATAATGGAGATTCAATCACTAGTCCAGCAGTTTATAGAACTACTGGAGGTGGAGGATCAGGAACAACATATTATTTTAATACAACAAGAAATGGTGGTACTAGTGCAGGAGAATGGGTTCAAATAACAAACACTTATTTATATAATATGACTTCACTTACATTAACACAAAGAAGTGGAAGTACTGCGAGATTTCCATATTCTATTGATATTTTGGGAGGAAATACTGCATTAAGTAGTACTTCTACTCCTGATTGGGTATTAATTGGATCATATACCAATTCATCATTCTCTGCTACAACATTTTCTCCAAATTTATCTTCAAATACTGGATATTATTATAATTATAGAATTGTTGTTAAAAGTATATCTTATTATGGTGCATCAAATGCTTTCCAAGGAACAATGGCATTGGGAGAAATGACTTTTTCAGGAACACAATTTACAACATAATTTTTCATATTCATTATATATTTTTATATATGATGAATTTTTATCATTCTAATATAAATATAAATATAAGAAAAAATGGCAACCAATTATAATTATGAAAAAGCTTTATCTTTAGAATGGAATGGAAAAATGCATATTCTTACTATAAGAAATGAGTTAGATTATGCAGGATTCAATTATTTATATAGTGCTGATGGAATAACCTGGTATACATCTTCTGATCTATCAAACTCAACAATTTTAACCCAAAAAAATCCATACAATGTTCGTTGGACGGGTTCTCATTATGATATTATAGGAAATCTTTCAACATCTTCTGGAAATTCTATTTTGAGAAGTTTAGATGGTATAAAATATTCTGTAATAAATACGAATTTAATGGGACCAATTTATGATTTAGAAAATAATTTGGAATATCCCCATACAATTGTTTTTCCAAAAAATGTAACTTTAGCAGTAGGTGGAAATATTGGTGATACAACAAAAATCGCATACAGTACCGATGAAGGCATTACTTGGACACCCTCCTCAAATTCTTCCCAAGTTTTTACAACAACTGCTACTAATGCTGTTTGGACAGGAAAAAAATGGATTGCAACTGGAATTGGTGGAAATACTATAGGAATTAGTTATGATGGAAATACTTGGATAGGTCAAGGTTCATATGCATTAACAACTGCTGGATATGCAGTAGATTGGGCAAAAGAACAGGCATTGGCTATTGTTGGTGGATCAGGAACAAATTCTTTAGCATATAGTAATTGTGGATGTTATTGGATTGGTCTAGGAAATACAATATTATCGACAGTTTATGATATTAAATGGAATGGAACTATATGGGTTGCTGGTGGAATTCCAGTTAGTGGAAATAAATCATTGGCATATAGTTATGATGGAAAAATTTGGGGATTTCCAACACAAACCGATTTATTTGATCAATATGCATCAAAAATATCGTGGAATGGAAGTTTTTGGATTGCTGGTGGTCAATCAACTTTTAATAATAATTCATATAATATTGCAACAAGTTCAAATGGAATTGAATGGAAAATGCAAAGAAATACAAATATAACAGGAATTGTTTCTGGAATATATTCTTCTCCATCACTCAACAGAACAATAATATCATCTTATTTACAAAATGCAACTCTTATAAATTCTTTTGGTTCAACGGCAAATACTACTTATAGAAATATGATTACATGTAGTGCGAATGGATTATATGTAACAGCTGTTGCTGGTAGTAATCTGTATGTTTCATCAAATTATGGGGTTTCTTTTACAACTACAGTTTTTACGGGGTTAACAATAGTATCAACATCAATGAATTCCACAGGACAATATCAAATGTTTACAACAGGAACAGCATATGGTAATGTTTATGTTTCCAGAAATTATGGTGCATCATGGACATCAGTTTTAAATATATCAACAGGAAGTTCAGCAATAATTCCCGCAACTTCTGCGATTTCTCTTGATGGAACACTTATGGTGGCTGGAGGTGGAGGAACTACTGGAACAACAAGTTATTATTCAACAAATTATGGAAATACTTGGACAGCTAGTCCAACCTCTGCGAGAAGAGTTGCATCTGTAATATTAAATAATAATATTTGTATTTCAGCAATTTTTGGTAGTCAAAATTGTACTTATCATACAATTAGTGCAAATACTGAAACATTAATAAATCCATCTTCTCCGTCAACAAGTGCTGTAAATTATTTATCATCATCATTTGATCAACAAAAAGTAACTGTTGCATTTGGAAATACACAATATGCTTATAGTACAAATTATGGTGTTAATTGGACAAAATTAAGTGCTGCGAATTCTTATTTTACTTTTTATGATAAAGATGGAGTAAGTATTTATTATGTTGGAAATACATATATTTACAAATATAATCCTTCAGGAATTATACAAATTGCATCTTTTACAACAGATACAATTAATTCTGCGTGTATTTCTAATAATAATATTTATTTGATATCATCAACAATGAAATTATATACAATCGATATTGCATAAAATATATTATTCTTATAATACTATATATTATGTATATATGCCAATTTATAATTTAGTATTAAAAAATAACAATATAAATGATTATTCCACTGCAACTTTAACAAACATTGATTATGGGTATGTAAAACCTTCATCTAATATTGCATCTATAACCCCATTATATACATCAGCTATACTAAATAATGGATCTTATTATTTAGAGGGTGGAAATAAAATAATAAATGGAATGGATTCGACAAATTGGTCTACATCTGCAACAACTATTTCTGGAATGACTTCTATAGCTAATTTTGCCTGGAATAATCCACATATTGGAACGCCAAGCATTCAGCCCTTAACAATTGCATGTGGAGAAGGTTCAAATACTTTGGGATATAGTCCAGATGGAATATACTGGTATGGTTTAGGAACTGATATTTTTAATCCGAGAGCAAATCGAGCCGTTTGGAATGGAGTTTTATGGGTTGCAGTGGGTACTGGACCTTATTGGGTTGCAACAAGTTATGATGGTATTACATGGCAAGGGAGAGATTCAACACTTCTTACTGAGGGTTATGATGTTGCCTGGAATGGGTCTGTTTTTATCGCAGTAGGTTATGGAGGAACTTCTCCAATTGTTGCTAGTGCGGATGGAATAAATTGGTATTCTGTTCCCTCAGCATCTTCTATATTTACTACACAGGCATCTTCTATAGTTTGGACAGGAAGGACATGGATAGCTTATGGATCAGGAACAAATACAACTGCTATTTCAACTTCTCAAGATGGCTGGATTTGGAGTCCCACAACAACCAAAAATTTGGCTATTACAGATGCATCTAGTGTTTTTTACAATATTGGATATCCTCAAACAGATACTGGAATTGCTACTGCATCTTCTTATACTGCAACTTATTTACCATATAAAGCCGTTGATAATAGTATGAATTTGGCATCATCAACTGAGTGGCGTTCAGCAGCAGCAACATATAATGCATCAACAGGAATTAATACGGGAGCTACAACTGCAACAACTTATAATTCTTCTCTAACTGCTAGTGGAGAATGGTTGCAAATTAATGCACCTTTTGGATTTGTTTTAAAACATTATCATATTTCATTTTATATTGATGTAAGTAGTTCTTATTATAATATTCCAAAAGAGTGGTATTTATTGGGATCAACTAATGGAACAACCTGGAATTTATTGGATTATAATAATTTAACATATTCAGCACAATCTCCAAATACTTATTCTTATCCATTTATTGTAAAAATGCGAAATTTATCGGCAAATTCTTCTCAATATTCCTATTATAGATTGGTTATTCCAGCAATTTTTGCGGGTGGTTCTACAACATATTGTCGTATTTCCGAATTTGATTTATATTTTGAAAATTCAAAAAGTCTTACATTAGATAGTCATATTAGACCAATAGTTACAAAAACTCATGTTCTTCATCCAACTACAATAATACCATTTTCATCTTCAGTTGGAAAACAGGTGGTATATCAAATAACTGATTTAATGGGAAATTTAATAGCAATGGATTCTTCTCTAAACAATGGATTTTACAATACAAATATTATTTCGGGATTAAAAGGTTCTCCACCAACTGGATGTATATTTGATGGTCAAAGTTTAATTATATCTTCTCTCAATGGTAATATTTCATATATGAATAATAATAGTGTTAATACTAATTTAAATTTTGATATATCATTAAATTCTACTATTTTACAATCTAAATTTTCTGGAAATTTATATACATCATGTTTTAATGGAAAACAAGTTATTTTTGGAGGTCGTGGAGGAAATGTTATAACATATTCACCTCCTTTTAATTTGGGAGCAACATCTTCTCTATATCCATCTTTAAATGCATCACAGATTTTTAGTAGTGTAAATGGACTATCATCAAATAATGAATTTGGTGTAGTATATTGTCCAAATCGTATTTATTTTAATCCTGGTGAGAAGATTTCAATTGTTGCACCCAAGGCATATAATAAAAATTTGCAAAATACAAATACTTTTAATATAAATCTAAATAGTTCAAATTTGATTCAAAATCTTACACTTCCTTCTAGTGCATTTTTATTTACGGTTTTTGGTCCAACTGGTCCTCAAGGTCCAAAAGGACCAGGAAATAACGGATATTATGGTGAAACTGGATTTACGGGACCAAAAGGAATAGAAGGTCCACAAGGAATAATGGGACCCCAAGGTCCACTTGGAGAAGATTCTGGGTCAATTGGTGATATTGGTTACACTGGTGCAACTGGATTTGCAGGACCAATTGATCCTCAAATATGGAATTATGTTGGAAGTTCTCAAAATATCATGACAATGGGAAATCTTAAAATTGGTAATTTACCGCAGACTCACGCATTAGATGTTAGTGGAAATCTTAATGTAACAAATACATTAAAAATGCAAAATACATATGTATCACAAGGGATATCTATTACTCAAAACTTAACAATTGGAAAATCTCATACATTGGGAACAACAAATAAATTGGATGTGAGTGGAAATGTTGTATTAAATTCAAGTATTGTAAAGATAAATAATCCATCAATGATACATTCTTCTCAAAATTTATATTCATTAGATATTAGTGGAAATGTTAAATTTAAATACTTATTTGCAAAATCAATTTATAATTATATGTCCATTCCAGTGGATATTTCTGCGACAAATATAACAGTAAATTACAAAAATAGTGATGTATTTTACATTGATGTAGGTGCAACAATAACACAGAATTTTTATTGTGTTATTCAAAATTTGCCTTTATCAACTATTCCATTCTCAGGTATAACAATTACTTTATTATTAGATTACTTAAATACAGGTGGAGATAGATTTTATTGTGATAAATTGCGAATTAATGGAATAGAATATATACCCAATTTTAATGGAGGAAATCCAGTAGCAATATCACAGTATAATGCTTCAACTAATAGTTATTTAATAACTTATGCATATATTCAAAGATTTACAATTTTAGTTACAAATGGAACAATTTGGAAAATATTTTGTGAAAGTGAAAAATATAGTTCATAAAAATAGAGAAGATTCTTCAATCTTCTCGAATATACTATAAAAAATCTATATAAATATAAAATATATCTTATTATATTATATATTTATAAAATGAGTGAAGAGAAGATTGAAATTCAACCGCTTTCTATTACTATTCCTGAGAATTTAAATGATATAGATTCAAATAATGAGGTATTTATTGTGGAAGAAACAGCTATTAACGAAATAAAGGAGAATTTTGAGGAATTTTTTCCAGAAAAATACGAGAAGATTCCATCTTCTCCATTGTCTATTTTAGAAAAAGAAATAGAAAATGATATTGAAAAAGAAACAAATCATATCATAGAAGTTGTTAACGAGGTTATTGACACATCAATTGAGAATATTGAAGAATCTATTGAAAATATTAAAGAACCATTAGAGAAGATGGAAGATCCCTTTATTACAGAAGAAATTTTTTCTGATAGTTTACTTGAGAAGATTAGAAAATCGGCAATTAATACTGCCGAAAAAAATAAAAATAAAAATAAAGCAAAAAAAGAATCTAGATTTGGAAAAATAATTGGTTTTTTGAGAAAATCAGTGTCAAAATTTGATGATAAAATACGTGAAAAATTAAGAAAAAGGGTTAAAAAATCAAAATCTTCTCAAATACCTGAAAAGAAAATAAAAGAAATAGAGTCAAATATAAAAAAACAATTAGAAGAAATTGAAATAGATAGAATTGTATTTTCAGGAAAAGTATCTTCTCCATTTATTTGTTTTTGCAATACAGTACATATAGAAGTTTGTTTAGATGATGAAAAAGAATAAACTGATGTTTTTCAGGATGTTGATAGAGAAGATAGTGAATATCTTCCTGGAATTGAAAAAATAAGTATTTTATAAAATTTTTTAGCAATAAAATATTATATATTTGCATAAAATAACAAATAAAAAATATACACTTTTATATTATATAAACTAATATAATATAAATGTCACAACAAGGAATTACTGGACCAACTGGAAGTGCAGGACCTACTGGACCTATTGGAGATACAGGACCTACTGGTCCTACAGGATGGACTGGAGAAACTGGACCTACTGGTGATACGGGTATTCAAGGAGTAACTGGACCTACTGGTCCAGGAAATACGGGTTCAACTGGAGATACTGGACCAACAGGTCCAACTGGACCTACAGGTCCTGGATTATGGACAATTGTTAATGGCACAGATTTAACATATCTCAGTGGAAATGTTGGAATTGGTCAAACAAGTCCTCAATCTTCTCTAGACGTAAGTGGAAATGTTAATATTTCATCGGATTTTTATTCTGTTAATGGAGAAGTTTCTGGAAATATGGAGATTTTGGGGTCAGCATCAATTGGTCAAACATTAGGAAGTGATACTTTAGATATAACAGGAAATGTCGAAATAGATGGTTTTATGGGAATTAATACTTCTCCATCATTGTTTAGTTTAGATGTTAATGGTTCAGTTAGAATATCAAATTATTTAACAACTACACAAACAAATAATCAAATTATTCAAGCAAATGTTGTCGGAAATTCAATTACTTTGGATTATTCTCAAGGTAGCAATTATTATTTAGTTTCTCCCCCAGCTTCTAATTTTCAATATAATATATTAAATTTACCAGCAGATTCAAATGGAAATTATATTTTAAAAATTTATACAGATACCACAAATCACCAAGTTTACGGAAATGTTTTAACTGTTAGTAATAATGGAAATATCGGAAATACTTATTCAATGTCATTTAATGATAATGCGTATCCTCTTTTTGTTCCCACAACGACTGTTATAGAACAAGATATTAATGTTATTAATGATGGTAGTGGAGCCGTATTATCTACTTTTTCTCAATTAAAATCTTATGATTATGGTATTCGAACTGTTTTTGGACCTCTAGGTCCAACTGGACCAACTGGACCTACTGGGGTAACTGGTAGTACGGGTTCAATGGGTCCTACAGGACCTACTGGTATTACTGGAGATATTGGACCCACTGGTATCACTGGTGATACAGGAAATAGTGGACCTACTGGAAATACTGGTGATATAGGACCTACTGGTCCTACTGGCAATAGCGGATCAACGGGCCCTACTGGACCTACAGGAAATACGGGTGATACTGGATCCACAGGTCCCACTGGTAACACAGGTGATACTGGATCTACTGGTATCACAGGTGATACAGGAAATACAGGACCAAGTGGACCTACTGGACCAACTGGAAATACTGGATCAAGTGGACCAACTGGGCCAACAGGACCAACTGGAAGAACTGGACCAACTGGACCTACTGGAAATAGTGGACCTACTGGTCCTACTGGATCTACGGGGTCAACTGGACCAACTGGTCCACAGGGTATTCCTGGAACTGCTACATTAACAGGTGCAACTGGACCTACAGGATATAGTCATTTTAATCCATATGGAGGAACAGGAATTTATTATGTTGGAGGAAATGTTGGTATAGGAACAGCAACTCCAACATATACTTTAGATATTTCTGGTGTTACTAGAAATTCTGGAGGAATGATTATGGGAGGTTATAATGCTGGTAATTTTGGAACAATTACATCTTATGTAAAATATTACAGCTTTTTCAAACAAGTAAATAATAATGGTACAATAAATATAGTTTTTACATTTGATAATACATCAAAATATATTAATTTTATTGGTATGTGTATGGAACAGTCTAATGCAAATAATTTAAGTGTATTAAGAATGGAAACAATTGGTGGTCAAATGTTTGGGGCAACTCCTGCTAATAATATGACAAATATTTCGAAAACTATAACTAGTCAAGGAAGTTATCCATGGAGTGTTTTAACAACACTAGGTCTTAATACTATAACTATTAGACCTGAATCAAATAGTAGTAGTGGTTATTATTTTAATTTTAAGATAGAAACATTTGGAGGAAGTCTTAACAGTATAACAATTAATGGAATTACTGAAATTACTTATGGATACTAGTTTATACATATATTTTTAGCATATTATTTCGTATTTATACTGGTGAAGAAATAAAATGTCCCATTTTAATTTTTCAAGGGTTTACACATATAAACGTAAAAAACAATAGAAACATATATTATATAATATTATACAATATATGTCTTCCAGTGACTATACAAGATTTAAAAATACATCTAATTCTAATTTATTATATTGTGGAATAACTGGTCCGAGAGGAGCTATAGGTCCCACTGGAAAATTTGGACAAACTGGACCAACTGGAAATACTGGGCCACAGGGTATTCCTGGTACTGCAACAAATACTGGCGCAACTGGTTTTACTGGACCAACTGGTGCTATGGGTCTTCAAGGAATTCCAGGAACTGCATCAAATACTGGGGCAACTGGTTATACTGGATATACTGGAGTTTCTGGAAATACAGGTCCTAGTGGTCCTACTGGAAGAACTGGTCATACTGGTCCTACTGGTCCTACTGGATTAACTGGGTCTACTGGTCCTAGTGGACCTACTGGAAGAACTGGACCTAGTGGACCTAGCGGACCTAGTGGATCTACTGGAAATACTGGTCCGAGTGGGCCTAGCGGATCTACAGGTACTACAGGTGCAACTGGAAATACTGGTGCAACAGGTAATACTGGTGCAACTGGTATCACAGGTGCTACAGGCCAAACTGGACGAACAGGATCTAGTGGTCCTAGTGGTCCGACTGGTATAAGTGGTCCGAGTGGTCCTAGTGGCCCTACTGGTATAAGTGGTCCGAGTGGACCTACTGGAAGAACTGGACCCACTGGTCCTACTGGGAATACTGGCTCAACTGGACCCACTGGTGCAAGTGGATATACAGGACCAAGTGGTCCTACAGGTGCAACTGGATATACAGGACCAAGTGGTCCTACTGGTGCAACTGGATATAGTGGTTGTAGTGGACCCACTGGACCAAGTGGATATACAGGTCCTACTGGAAATACTGGTGAAACTGGGGACACTGGCTCAAGTGGACCAAGCGGACCAACAGGAAGAACTGGACCAACTGGAAATACTGGCCCTACTGGAAATACTGGACCAAGTGGACCTACAGGAAGAACTGGACCAACTGGAAATACTGGTGCAAGTGGACCTACTGGAAATACTGGAAGAACTGGACCTACTGGAAATACTGGTGCAACTGGACCAAAAGGTGATATTGGACCTGAAGGTCCTCCAGGATATACAGGTTACACTGGTTTTACAGGACCAACTGGTGATATTGGACCCCAAGGTCCTCCTGGATATACTGGTGTTACTGGACCAATTGGTCCACAGGGACTTTTGGGCCCACCTGGGTATACTGGTGATACAGGAGTAACAGGACCAACAGGATCAATTGGACCACAGGGATTTTTAGGCCCATCTGGATCAAGTGGTCCAACTGGAAATACAGGTACAATGGGACCTACTGGCCCAAGTGGAAATACTGGACCTATTGGAGACACAGGAAATACAGGTACAATGGGACCTACTGGTCCAAGTGGAAATACTGGGCCTATTGGTCCAAGTGGAAACACTGGAAATACTGGACCTACTGGGCCAAGTGGAAACACAGGAGATAGTGGACCAACTGGACCAACAGGCGTAACTGGGCCAACTGGACCCACAGGACCTACAGGACCTACTGGACCTACAGGACCAACTGGACCCACAGGACCAACTGGAGTAAATGGACCAGCTCTTTTTACATTAACTACTTTAGTTCCTAGTGAATTAACAATATTTTCTCCAAATGGTATAAAAAAAACAGGAAATAATGGAGGTGCAGCATCAAAGGCATCAAGTGTTGAAAGTTACCCATATAATAGTACATTTTTAACATTTCGATTGAATGTTCATGTATCTAGTGATTATTCTGTTTCATTATCTACAAATGGAACTGCTTACACATATGGGTTTAGTTTTCAAAATGGAAATGTTTTAATATATTATAATAATACTGGACCAACTTCTTCTGGACAAACATATACTACTAATGATATTTTCACTGTAGTTACACAAGCAAATGGAGTTTTTTGGTATAAAAATGGAGTTCAAATAAGTTCAAATAATTTGATTTCTGGAACAAGTGGACTTAAAATGATTGTGAATTTATATACACAAAATGATGTTATTGATTTAATTGCGTTTGGTTATTCACAACAAGGACAAATAGGAAATACTGGAAATAGTGGACCCAGTGGACCAACTGGACCAACTGGAAATAGCGGTCCAACTGGACCTACTGGACCAACTGGAAATAGTGGACCTACTGGACCTACTGGACCAATTGGAGTAACTGGAGTAACTGGAGCAACTGGAAATACTGGATCAACTGGAGCAACAGGAGCAATTGGAGCAACTGGTCCAACAATTTGGACAGTTGTTGGAGGAAATATATATTATTCTGCTGGAAGTGTTAGTATAGGAAAAACACCAACAACATATGCTTTGGATATTTCTGGAAATGTTTTTATAGGTGGAAATTTAAATATATCGTCAAACTTAGTTGCAGGAAATATATCAACATCAAAATTTAATTCAACTAGTACATCTACCACAACGGGAATAACAAATACAAGTGGAATAACAAATACTGGAGGTCTTAGTACAGACACTTTAACAGTTACATCAGGAACCGTTAATGGAAATTTGAGTTTAACTGGATATGGAAATATTACAGCGGGAAATATATCTGTTACTAGACTTTTAAGCACTAGTGGAAATATTACAGCTGGAAATATTACAGTTAATAATAATTCATATTTGAATAAAGTGTTATTTGTTAATTGCATAACAGAGAAGACAAATACAATAACATATGCTAATCCTGCAGTATGTGATTATTCTACAGGAAGTGTTTTTTATCTTAGTGGAACTGTTGCAACTGGTGGATTTACTGCTTCTATTATTAATTTACCAAGTATAACAGATGCAACTAGAAATTATGTTATAACACTGGCATATACTGCAACTGGAACTGCTAGTTATTGTACTGGTGCAAATATTAGTATATCTTCAACACAAGGAGGAACATTATATACATTAAAGTTTAATGGTGGTTCATCTGGAATAACAATGGCTACGGGAAATTATATATTACAACAAATAGCTGTTACATATTATAATGGTTCTGTAGTATTACTTTCTTCTGTAAGTGCATTCTCATAAAAAAAATATTTTATTTTTGTTTTCATAAAATATTTTTCTTTTATTTTTTCAGTTTTTTGCAATTTATTTTGTTACTGGTTTCCGTCTCCTTATTATAATACTAATAAATGTTTTTTGCTCGGGAGATTCCCACCATGGTGGCGGCGACCGTTTTTTCCATGAGGCTAATCGCCGTTTTTCTTCTCCAAGATAATAATTTCTATAGGATTGAACAGGATCTTCAACTTTGTATTTATCAGGCATAGCCAATGCAAATTTTGTGAGACCAGATTCGGGGAAAAGTTCAGCAGGAGGAGGATTTTCTCGCAAATACAATGCTATGGAAAAAGAACTATGCTGTTTTTCCGGCGGATGTCCATATCTGTATTTCCACTCGTTATGCATTGCTTCAACTAAATCGATGGTCCACAAATAATTTTCTAGAGAAGTTCTAATCCATATTGTTACGGGATGATTTTTATGCGCGATTTTATATAATGGTGATGTATTTTCATATTCAGGTTGTAGTATTTGTTTGCATGTACAAAGCATTTGAACTGCTTCTAATATGATTTTATAAATATGCTTATCAAACATATATTCAGCACATTCTTTTACACAAAGAGAAAGAATGAACAGATTCATTTTTGAGTAGTAGAGAAGATTTTGATTTATTGGTTTATTTTGAGAATGATAGATTTATGAGTAAGTATTTGAAAAAAATCAATTTTATGCAAGGATTGTATTTTTATTTCTGAATATCAATAAAAATACAAGTAAAAATAACATAAAAATAATCCGCGAATAAATATATAGAAAAATGGAAGTAAATTCTTCTCATACAAATGGTGTAGGATATTTAGAACTCATTGTTGGCCCGATGTTTTCAGGAAAGACATCCAAATTATTGGAGATCTATAAACAATGTAAGTTTTGCAATATACCTGTAATAATAATAAATCATGAAATTGACAATCGTTATCATGAAACTTTTATGTCAAATCATGATAAAATTATGGCACCATGTATAAAAACGGGAATTTTACATGATATTTTTGAAAGAGAAGAAATCAAAAATTCGGAGGTTATATTAATTAATGAAGGCCAATTTTTTCCAGATTTATATGATGCAGTTTATAAGATGGTTTATTTGGGTAAAAAGGTTTATGTTAGTGGGTTAGATGGCGATTTTAAATTGCAGAAATTTGGACAAATATTGGATTTGATTCCATTATGTGATAAAATAACAAAATTAACGTCTTTGTGTTCAAAATGTAAAAATGGAACACCTGGAATATTTTCAATGCGTTTAACTGATGAAAAAGAACAGACAGTTGTAGGTTCAGATAATTATATTCCAGTTTGTAGAAAGTGTTATGTAGAATAATGATGATTATAATAATATTTGTAAATAAAAATAATCTAATAATAATGTATATATTATTTTATAAAATGGATGTTGCATATTTAGAGCAACAAAAAAGAAATATTTCCAAAAAAATAAAACACGATTATTCGAAAAAAATGCTTGATAAACAATTTGCGAAAATTAATGCAAATTCAGATTTATCCGAGAGTGAAAAAATAATTTATATGGGAAATATTGATACAACATTTTCTAGAGATGTTGAAAAATTGAGAGAAGATTTAAGAAAAATTGAGGGAGAAATTAAGAGGAATAAAACAATTAAACGTGGAGGAAAAAAAAGAAGAACGCAAAAATACAGAAATATTGATGAGTAGAATATATATTATGTTTGAATAATATATATTAATAAATAAATAACATGAATAATGTAAAAAAAATAAGAAATACTAAAAAATATAATAATAATATTTATAATAATTTACAAAAAAAAATTTTTATAACACAAAAGAAAAGAAATTTATTAATGAAAAAAAATGGAGGAGCTGATAAAAGACCTAAAGAAAAATTATCAATAAATACTTTTTTAAATGCATTAGGTACAATAGGAAGAGACATTGGGATAGCACCTGGATACTTAGAAAGAAATCAAGACATTATTGAACATATAAAAAATTTGGATAAATTAAATTATTCTCTTGATCAAATATGTAAAAATAAAAATAAAAATAAAAATATTAAAGATTGCGTATTAACATTACCTAGTAGTGTTAAAAGTGAAGGTATACATGTAAATCCACCAGTAAAAAACTACGAAATAAATTATATTAAATCTGAAAATGATTTAATGAATATTTATAAAAGAACACTAACAGAATTTCTTAGATATAATAGTGATACTTCAAATTCTTATGAATCCGTAACAGAAACGGATATTATTTTAGAGTTTATTAGATTTAAAGGAGAACCTAATTCAAATAACGCACAAATAGATAATATATTTGATAGATTAGTATTATTATTCAACCAATTAAATAATAACAATAAACATGAATACTTTTATCCAATTCCAATGTATAAGTATAACTTTAATTATAATAATAATAATAAATATATTGTATTTGATGATTATTTAAAATATTATGATTATTTGGTAATTAATATATA